>OLVT01000005.1_pt1 | contig 241936 bp, 217 predicted proteins | sample 1673241 | NCBI WGS metagenome assembly OLVT01 (sample SAMEA3178936, study PRJEB25190) | human gut metagenome | biome: human gut; feature: human-associated habitat; material: faeces | place: Austria | collected 2013
AGATGGTGTACGAATTGCAGAACTGGATGAAATGTCATACCGAAGGAAACTCTGGAGCCACAGACCTCTTACTGATTTCTGGAGAGTCGGAAAGGGATATGCAAAGAAGTTGGAAGAATATGGCCTCTATACGATGGGTGATATTGCCAGATGTTCCATCGGAAAAGAGAATGAATTATATAACGAAGATCTGCTATATAAACTGTTTGGCGTTAATGCAGAGCTGCTGATCGATCATGCCTGGGGATATGAGCCCTGTACCATGAAAATGGTCAAGGCTTACAAACCGGAAACGAACAGTGTTTGTTCCGGACAGGTACTTCATTGTCCTTATGACTTTGAAAAAGCAAAATTAGTCGTCAAAGAGATGACGGACCAGATGGTTTTGGATTTGGTGGATAAGAAGCTTGTGACGGATCAGATTGTATTGACAGTTGGTTATGATATTGAGAATTTGAATAATACCGACAGGAAAAAGAAATATCATGGTGAGGTTACGATCGACCGTTATGGAAGAAGAATTCCGAAACACGCACATGGAACGACCAATCTGAAACGGCAGACTTCCTCAACAAAAATGATAACGGATGCAGTAATAGAACTATATGACGGTATTGTTGACAGAAACCTGCTTATCAGAAGAATTAATATCACAGCGAACAGGCTTGTGGATGAAAATTCTGTAAAGAAAGAAAAAGTGTATGAGCAGTTGGATCTTTTTACGGATTATGAGGCGCAAAGGAAAAAGCAGGAAGAGGAAGAGGCTGCGCTGGATCGCGAAAAACGTATGCAGGAAGCAATGCTCAGTATTAAAAAGAAATTTGGAAAAAACGCTGTACTGAAGGGGATGAATCTTCAGGAAGGTGCAACCGCCAGGGACAGAAATGAACAGATTGGCGGTCATAAGGCGTAAAGGAGTTGAAAGAGGATGAAAAATAATTCTTATGACGATATCATTAATTTACCGCATCCGGTCTCTAAGAATCATCCGCAAATGCCTTTTCGGGATCGGGCAGCGCAGTTTGCTCCTTTTGCAGCCTTGACTGGACATGATGCTGCGATAAAAGAAACGGCAAGATTAACTGATGAAAGATTGGAATTGAGTGAGGAAGTGATTGCTCAGCTGAACGAAAAAATCAACATAATCAGAAATAATATCGGTATAGAACAGAATGTATCGATAACTTATTTTATTCCCGATGCAAAAAAAGCCGGTGGATCCTATGTTATGTGCTCCGGTATTGTAAAAAAGGTAGACGAATACGAGCATACCATAATTATGACGGATCAAACGGTCATTCCAATCGAACGGATAAGTGATATTAAATGTGAAGAGTGGTAAATGCGAAAACAGATACAAAGAATATAGAATGTTTCACTAGTACAGCGAAAATTAAGTTTCTGCTATATTGACGCAGGATTTCACACTCTGATGGGCTGGATTAAGATGCATTATTTTAGAGGATTGCTATAGTTCTGGCAGTAGAGGACACAAGGTTGGAGAAATCAGACCGGGATTCTTTGGCGGAACGAAACCATGTTATAAGAAGAATTGTATTTTGAGAGGAGGCTCTTATAAATGTTGAACATTATTTATGGAGATGTGAAAAACAGTATTTATAATACAAATGTTTATTTTAAAAACAGTTATGAACCAGAATGGCTTGATGCAGAACTGGCGAAAAAGATGATTAAAGATATTGATGATTCAGAAGTATTGAGTGGTGAATGCATTAACAGTCCGGTGTTGGGACAGATTCCTCCTGAAAGACTGTCAGGAGGAGTGAAAACGTTGTTGCTGATTTTAAATGAACCGGATCGGATTTTCAATGCCTCGACCTGTGGCGATAACTGTGCAAAATGGATATTGGAAATAGGCAGGATTAAAGATGTTACCATTAATCTCAGACATATGATGAGTTTTGGAAAAGACACAAAATTTGAGATAAAAGTCCAAAATGGAGGAGAAACGGTCCATTCAATGAAGGAACTTGTTCCTATAGCAAATAAGTATTTAAATGAAATGAAACAGGAGTAGTGATTATGAAAGGTTCACATAGAATCATTGTAGAATCCAGAAAAGTGAAATATGATTTTGTAATTCATAGGAATATTACAATCATTACTGGTGACAGTGGATCAGGTAAGACTGTTTTAATTGATCTTATACATGATTATGGAAGATATGGTGCGGACAGCGGTGTATTTCTTTCCTGTGACTGCCCCTGTAAAGTGATTGATAGTGAGGATTGGGAAAGAAAGATAGAAGAAACAACAGGAAGCATTATTTTTATTGATGAAGGAAATCGCTTCCTCGTTTCAAAGAAGTTTGCACAGCTTGTGCAGGGATCTGATAATTACTTTGTACTGGCCACAAGAGAAAAGCTTCCGGCATTGCCATATAGTGTAAGTGAAATATATGGATTTCGCAAATCTGGAAAATTTCATGATGCGAAACAGAAATATAATGAGATTTATCATTTGTACGGTGAAATATCAGAGGAAAAGAATATCAATCCGAAACTTGTAATAACAGAGGATTCCAATTCTGGATTTGAATTTTTTAAAGAAATGTCCAGACAGAAGGGTGTGAACTGTTTTTCTGCTGGTGGGAAGTCAAATATCATCAGACAGTTGGAACAGAGACCGAATGAAGAGGGTACAATTTTGGTCATTGTAGATGGAGCTGCATTTGGTTCAGAGATGAAAGATATCAGTGAATGCATTAAAACACAGGGAAACATTGTACTCTATGCACCAGAATCTTTTGAGTGGTTGTTACTTTCAACAAAGGAAATACCGGAAGTAAAAGTAGAAACAATACTTCAGAATCCGGAAGAATATATAGACAGTAAAGAGTATATCAGTTGGGAACGATATTTTACAGATTTATTGATAGAAAGTACCAGTAAGAATTTTATATGGGCATATTCGAAGAAAAGGCTTACAAAGGCGTACTTTGCTCCAAGAATAGTGAATGCGGTAAAAACAATCATGAAATTGGTAGACTGGGAAAAATCATTCTGAAAAGTCAGAAAAACCCTTTTCTATTATCGTATTACATGGTATACTGAATACCGAAATGAATGATATGCAAAATAGGATTTTATGCGTCAAGTGTTCGGTGAATGGGGAGTTGTCACTGAAACGAAAAGTGCGTCTTACGGTATATTATCCGCACCCGTTGCAAACAATATAAGAGGATATCTCATATTGTGTTAGGGAATGTTTTCGACATACATTCTATCACAATTGGAGATATCCTTTTTAATTTGGTCAAAAGGATAATCTCCATTTCAAAAATACAAAGGAGGTTATTTTTTAATGGTTGACAAAGTGAAAATTGAGCAGGCAGTCCGTCTGCTTCTGGAAGGTATCGGTGAAGATATCACACGGGAAGGTCTGATTGATACTCCTGACAGGATTGCCCGCATGTGTGAAGAAATTTACGGAGGTCTTGGTCATGAAGCGGATCAGCATCTGTTAAAGCAGTTTCCTGTAGAAAATAATGAAATCGTGCTGGAAAAAGACATCACCTTTTACTCCATGTGTGAGCATCATCTGATGCCTTTTTATGGAAAAGCTCATCTTGCATACATCCCCAACGGCAAAGTTACCGGTTTAAGCAAACTGGCACGTACAGTAGAGGTTTATTCCAGAAGGCCACAGATCCAGGAACGGTTTACTGTTCAGATTGCAGATGCTTTGGAGCGTACTCTGGATCCAAAAGGAATTATGGTAATGCTGGAAGCGGAACATACCTGTATGACCATGCGCGGAATAAAAAAACCAGGAAGCAAAACAATCACTACTGTAACCCGTGGTGCGTTTACAGAAGATAAGGAACTGCAGAAAATGTTCCTTTCTATGGTAAAAGGATGAATAACAATTTTTCAGATATGGATCGTGTCAATCGGATCTGGAGGCACCCGGTTTATCAGGAACATTATAAAAAAATACAGGAACTTGAAAGTGAACGGATCTTCTGCCGTCATACCCCTGAACATTTTCTGGATGTTGCACGGTTGATGTACATTTATGCACTGGAGGAACATCTGGAGTTGCCCAAAGAGCTTATCTATGCAGCAGCACTTCTTCATGATATAGGACGTGCACAGCAATATCAGTACAACATTCCCCATGATATTGCAGGAGTAGAAATCGCACGGGAAATTCTGACAGATCTGCACTTTACAGAACAGGAAAAAGAACTGATTCTGTCTTCCATTGGACATCACCGAAAAGGAGATTCCTGCAGTACGCTGGCAGCACTTCTTTATAAAGCGGATAAGCAGTCCAGAAATTGTTTTTTATGTTCCGCTGCTTCCGAATGCTATTGGTCTGATGATAAAAAAAATATGAAAATTGAATACTGATCTTCTTCATAAGCACAAAAGAAAGGATGGGTTCTGCTCATGAAAATTGGAAACCGTTTTTTTGATACTAAGAATCATACTTACATAATGGGAATTTTGAATGTTACCCCTGATTCCTTTTCTGACGGCGGCAAATGGAATCATATGGATGAAGCTTTGAAACATACAGAGGCAATGATTGCTGATGGTGCAGATATTATTGATATCGGAGGCGAATCTACACGTCCCGGTCATACTCCTGTCAGTGCTGACGAGGAAGCACTGAGAGTTCTTCCTGTTATTGAAGCGGTCAAAAAACATTTTGACATTCCTGTTTCTGTAGATACTTTTAAGAGCAGTGTTGCTGAAAGCTCTATCCAGGCAGGAGCTGACCTGGTTAACGATATCTGGGGATTAAAATATGATCCGAAAATGGCAGCTGTGATCGCAAAATATGATGTGGCCTGTTGCCTGATGCACAACAAATCTAATACAGAATATCAAAACTTTCTCATTGATATGCTCGCCGAAACACAGGAATGTGTCAATCTTGCAAGACAGGCTGGCATTAAAGATGAAAAAATCATGCTTGATCCGGGAATTGGTTTTGGAAAAACATTTGAAATGAATCTGGAAGCAATGAATCACCTGGAGCTTTTTCAGAATCTGGGATTTCCGGTTCTCCTTGGTACATCCCGCAAATCCATGATCGGACTGGCACTGGATCTTCCTGTAGATCAGCGCGTGGAGGGGACTTTGGCTACCAGTGTAATTGGCGTAATGAAGGGATGCTCTTTTGTCCGTGTCCACGATGTTAAAGAAAACAAGCGTGTGATCCAGATGACAGAAGCAATCCTGGGACGCAGATAAATTACTGGCACAAAACAGATGGTAAATATAAATAACATACAGAAAGGATTTGCTGTTATGGATGAGACCAGATTAGACAAAATAGAAATTAAAGAGCTGGAGGTTTTTGCAAACCATGGTGTATATCCCGAGGAAAATGTTCTGGGACAGAAATTTGTTATTTCTGCCACGCTTTTTACCAGAACACGTCTGGCGGGATTAACCGATGAGTTGTCTGCTTCCATAAACTATGGCGAAGTCAGCCATATGATCACTGATTTCACCAGAAAACATACTTATAAACTTCTGGAATCTCTTGCAGAGAATCTTGCAGAAATGCTTCTTTGCTCTCTTTCCGGACTTGAAAAAATTACTCTGAAGATTGAAAAGCCCTGGGCACCGGTTGGTCTTCCTTTGAAAACCGTATCTGTGGAAATTACACGGAAATGGCATACTGCTTACATTGCTTTTGGCTCTAATATGGGTGATAAAAAGATGTATATAGACAATGGGATCCGTGGTCTGGCAGAGACAAAAGGATGCCGTATAGAGGCAATTTCCGATTATCTTATTACAGAACCTTACGGAGTTACTGATCAGGATGAATTTTTAAATGGAGTTCTGAAAATGCGGACACTTCTTACTCCTGGAGAATTGCTTGTGAGACTGCATCAGTTAGAACAGGCGGCAAACAGGGAACGTATCATCCACTGGGGACCAAGGACACTGGATCTGGATATCCTGTTTTATGATCAGGAAATTATTGATATGCCAGATCTTCATATTCCTCATATTGATCTGCACAACCGCGATTTCGTTCTTGTACCAATGAATCAGATTGCTCCGTATCTGCGACATCCTGTGTTAAATCAGACCATTTCGCAGCTTCTGGACAGCCTTCTGAACAAATCTGAAAATACTGCAAAATAAAGTGAACAGTAACCAGTAACGATATTTTGTTGAATGTTCCATTGATATTTACTTTGCCATTTTTTACAAACAGTGCTATGATATATTCAATGGAAATTCTATAAAAGAGAAAACATCTACAGGAGGGCAAAAAATTATGAAAATCAGACGCGAAGAACACATGGCAGGTGGAAATGGTCACGTAATCATCAAAGAAATCCTTGATGCAGAACAGTTGAATGGTAAATGTGGACTGTATGCACAGGTAACCCTGGAGCCGGGATGTTCACTGGGATATCATGAACATCATGGAGAAAGTGAAACCTACTATATTTTACAGGGACAGGGCGAATACAATGACAACGGTACCTATCGTCCGGTAAAAGCAGGAGATATTACATTCACACCGGACAATCATGGACATGCACTTGCAAATACAGGAAATACAGATCTGGTTTTTATGGCTCTGATCATTAAAGACTGATATAAAAAACAGCAGCACATATTTCTTATGGAAATAATGACTGCTGTTTTTATTACCAGGACAGACTGATTATAATAAAAAATAGTATAAACCAGGTATCATTTCATAATCATTCAAATGGAGAATCAAACTATGTACAGAAAAACAGCAAAGAAGTTACTGAAATTCATAGAGAAAAGCCCTACTGCATTTCAGGCAGTGACGGAGATGACCAAAAGGCTTGACAAAGAAGGCTTTGAAGAATTGAAAGAGGAGGATCACTGGAAGCTTAAAAAAGGCGGAAATTATTATGTGACCAGAAATCATTCTGCGATCATAGCTTTTTCCATTCCGCAGAAGCCTGTGTGGAAGTTTCATATTATGGCAAGCCACAGTGATTCCCCTTCCCTTAAGATTAAGGAGAATCCTGAGATAGAGGTGGAGAATGCTTATATCAAACTGAATGTGGAGCGTTACGGTGGAATGATTCTGTCTCCATGGTTTGACAGACCTCTGTCAGTGGCAGGAAGGCTGATCGTCCGTCAGGATGGAAAAATCAGAGAGAAGATGGTGGCTGTGGACAGAGATCTGCTGGTTATTCCTAATCTTGCCATTCATATGAACAGGGAAGTAAATGACGGATATAAATATAATGTGCAGAAGGATATGCTGCCTCTTTTCAGCGATAAGGAAGGAAAGGGCAGATTTATGGAAACTGTGGCTGAGGCCGCAGAAGTAAAGACAGAAGATATTCTGGGACATGATCTGTTTCTTTATGACAGAACTCCGGGTACTCTGTGGGGAGTAAATGAGGAATTTGTTTCTGCACCCAGACTGGATGATCTGCAGTGTGCATTCTCTTCTATGGAGGGATTCCTGCAGGGAAATCGTGAAGAAAGCATTTCTGTACATTGTGTGCTGGATAATGAAGAAGTGGGAAGCAGTACAAGACAGGGCGCTGCTTCTGCTTTCCTGAAGGATACTCTGATGCGGATCAATATGGGACTGGGACGTACCCAGGAGGAATATTATATGGCACTTGCAGACAGTTTTATGATTTCTGCAGATAATGCTCATGCTCTCCATCCAAACTATACGGATAAGACAGATCCGGTAAACCGTCCGGTGCTGAATGAGGGAATCGTGATCAAGTACAATGCAAACCAGAAATATTGTACAGACGGAGTGTCCGCTGCAATTTTCAAGGATATCTGTGACAGGGCAAAGGTGCCGTACCAGACCTTTGTGAACCGTTCGGATATGGCAGGCGGATCCACGCTGGGAAATATTTCCAATACCCAGGTTCCTGTGAAAACAGTGGATATCGGTCTGGCACAGCTTGCCATGCATTCTGTATATGAAACAACAGGTGCGAAAGATACAGAGAGCCTGGTTAAGGCAGCGACAGTGTTTTTTGCATAGTTTGCAGGTACACTGGCAGATAAACGTAAATATAAAAATCAGGAGATAAGAAAGTGAACAGAAAAGCAGTGTTTTTTGATGCAGACGGAACACTCTGCGATATGGAAAAGGGTGTACCCCAGAGCACAAAGGAGGCATTGAAGAAATTAAGAGAAAACGGTCATGACGCATGGCTTTGCACAGGCAGGAGCAGGGCCTTTGTTTCCCGGTATCTGGAAGAGCTTCCGTTTACCGGTATGATCAGTGCCTGCGGGGCTACCATTGAAAAGGATGGAGAACGTCTTTTTAATAAAGAGATGCCCCCGGAAGTTGCAAAAAAATCAGTGGAAATCCTGCGCAGATATGGTCTGGTCCCGGTTATGGAAGGTGCAGATTTCATGTATTATGATAAGGATGAATATAATACAGATGTGAACTGGTATACGGATCTGATCACAGAATCTTTAGGATCTAAATGGCGTCCCATCAGGGGAAATGAAGATTGTATGCGCATTAATAAGATCAGTGCCAAAATGATAAAAGGCTGTGATGCAGAAGCTGCCTGTAGGGAACTGAGTGAGTATTATGACATTATCCGTCATGAGAGTGGTTCAGGGATTGCGGGAACCACCATTGAACTTGTCCCAAAGGGCTTTAACAAGGCAGTGGGGATCTCGGCAGTGTGCAGACTCTTTGATATTCCATGGGAGGATACGATCGTGTTTGGAGACAGCAATAATGATCTCGCCATGTTTGAATATGCGGCCGTGAAGGTTGCCATGGGAAATGGTTCAGAGAAAATAAAAGCTCTGGCTGATCATATTACACAGGATATGTTCCATTATGGAATCAGAAACGGACTGGAATATCTGAAGCTAATATAAACATAAAAAGCCTGGGCTCAGATCAGTCCCAGGCTTTTGCATATATAAAGCCAGATTGTCATGGTAAAGGAGCTTAACAGAGTGGTAGTCATAACCACACCGGAAGTAAAATCGCCGTCATAATCCATGTTTTTGGCCATGATATAACAGCTTACAGTAGTGGCAGAACCAAGCATGATAATGATCGCAACCAGCATATCATGGGAAAATCCCAGAAGCACAGCCAGTGGAAGAAATACAGCTTCATATCCCACAAGCTTCAGAAAGCTACATGCGATCAGTGGTTTCGGCCTTGCGAATGCCTTGCCGAATTTCAGTGCGCCACCCATGGCCATCAGCCCAAGAGGAGTCGCTGTTTTTCCGAGATTATCTACGGCAGTATTCAGAATTGTTGGCATTGGCAGATGAAGCAGCGACCATACCATACCTGTCAGGATACCAAGGATAATAGGGTTCGTGGCGATTCCTTTCAGGGTTCGGATAAGTTTTGCGGTATCAAGTTTACCGCCGCCGGGAGCGAACAGTGACAGTGTTATAACTGCCATCACATTATAAAGCGGCACACTTCCGATGATCATAAGTGGTGCCATTCCTGCGTTTCCGTAAAGATTCTGGATAATTGCAATTCCAAGGATCGCAGCGCTGCTCCGGTAAGAAGCCTGGATAAATTCGCCCTGGATATTTCGCGGTTTCAGCAGATAGGAAAGTCCTGTGGAAATTCCGATACTGATCAGTGTGACAAAGAAGCAGAACAATACAAATTTCGTATTCCATACACTGTAGAAATCTGACTTTGCAATATCCAGAAACAAAAGCGCAGGCAGAGCTGCATTAAATACGAACTTATTCAGACGGCTGACAAAGGTGTCATCAAAGAGTCCGATCTTCCGAAAAAAGAGCCCGAGCATCAGGGTGAGAAAAATCGGGATTGTAGCATTAAGACAGAAAATAAGATTCTCCATTTTCATAAATCCTTTCAAAAAATAATTTCTGTACAAAAAGTACGGTTCATAAGGTGATTGCTATATCACAATAACACCATGATTATAAACGTTTGACAGGAATTGTCAAATTCCGATTTCTGTGTTATTCTGAAAAAAATGGTTGCTGTTCAGTATGCCTTGCAGATTGTGGGAATGATTTTTCAGACACGCTCTAAGAGCAGAGTGAACAGTAATAAAATTGCAGACAGTGGAGTGGTGGATCATGAAGTATGGAAAGATAAGGATAGAAGATGGATTTCTGGTTTTTACCAGACATATGATGATAAACAATCTTCCATGTAAAGACATTGTATGGGCATATATGCGAAAAGAGGGAGCAGATGAAGGTGATGACAGACAGCTGAGTGTAAATTATCTTGTAATTGTTACCAGACGTAAGAAGAGATACAAGTTCGATATGACAGAAAAAGAGATTCATGAGTGTATCCGCATTCTTAAGATATTAAACCCGGATATGGCAACAGGTTTCCCGAAGGGCGGCAGGATATCTCTTCATAGTCTGCCGAATACCAGAGATCTGGGTGCGATCGTTACAGCTGATGACAGACACATCCTGCCGAGGAGGCTTCTGAGAAGCGGGGAACTTTATCATATTTCAGAGAGCGATAAGAACAGACTCAGAGAAGAATACAATCTGAAGACGGTGATCGACCTGCGTTCGGCAGAAGAGAGAAAATGTAAACCGGATACTATTATAGCAGAAGTAGAATACTACCATGTACCGGTTGTGGATGAGGATGTGCAGGTTATCAGCAACAGAGAACAGTTTGTGAAAATGCTTGCAGGACTCCCGGATGATATGGAAGAATATATGATCAGACAGTACAGGAATTTATGCATGGATCAGTTGGTGTTGAAACAGTATGCGAAGTTTATCGATATTCTTTTCAGGCAGGAAAAAGGTGCTGTTTTGTGGCATTGCGGAACTGGAAAGGACCGTACAGGGATCGGGACTGCTTTTCTGCTCAGTCTGCTGGGGGTGGAGGAAGATGTGATATATGAAGACTATCTGCGCACAAACCGTTATATGGAGCCCAAACTGGTATATATGCAGAGACTTGTACAGACCTGGCCGGAGGCAGATGAGAAAATGACCGAGAAGCTTCCGATTATATATAATGTAAAAGAGGAGTATCTGGCTGCTGTTTTTGAAACAGTGAAAAAGACTTATGGTTCTATGGAAAGGTTTTTCCAGACCGTATTTTATCTGAAACCGAAAATGATCGAAGAGTTCAGAAATAAATATCTGATATAGGCAGTTAATTCGATGTTTTTACAAAAGCTGTCACAGAAAGACATTTGTTTTTGTGCGAAAAATTTATTGACAAAATCACGATTATTGATATAATGGTAACCATACGAGCTATTTATTATATTAACGTGGTGAAAATGTACACGTTGAAAGCAGGTGGGACATGCAGAAGAGAGTATTATCCCTGTTAGTAGATAATACTGCAGGTGTAACAACCAGAGTATCTGGATTATTCAGCCGCAGAGGCTATAACATCGACAGCATTACCGGAGGTGTAACAGCGGACGAGCGTTTTTCCAGAATTACCGTTGTGTGCAGCGGGGATGAACTGATTCTGGAGCAGATCACGAATCAGCTTGCCAAGCTTGTAGATGTAAGAGATATTAAGATCCTGGAGCCGGACAACAGCGTATGCCATGAATTAATGATGATCAAGGTGGCTGCGAAACCGGAGCAGAGACAGGGACTCATTTCCATAGCGGATGTTTTCCATGCGAAAGTTGCAGACGTAAGTGTGGATTCCATGATATTGGAGATGACAGGCAACCATAATAAATTGGAAGCATTTCTTGAGCTGATGGGTGATTACGAGATTCTCGAACTTGCACGTACAGGAATGACCGGTTTATCAAGAGGTTCGCAGGATGTAACCTATTTCTGATGAAAGACAGGAAGGCTTTTCGGAACGCAGGAAATTGAAAAATATCTCAGAAACAGTACATATTATAGTTTGCTAGGGGAGCATCCCTTAACGATAAATTTTTTTACGATTAGCAGGAGGAAAATAAAATGGCTAACAAGATTTTTTATCAGGAAGATTGTAATTTAAGCTTACTGGATGGTAAAAAAATTGCAATTATTGGATACGGAAGCCAGGGACATGCACATGCTCTGAACTTAAAGGATTCCGGATGTGATGTCATTATCGGTCTTTATGAAGGCAGCAAATCCTGGAAGAGAGCTGAAGAGCAGGGCTTTAAGGTATATACAGCAGCTGAAGCAGCTAAACAGGCAGATATCATCATGATTCTTATCAATGATGAATTACAGGCTAAACTTTACAAAGAATCCATCGAGCCAAACCTTGAAGAAGGCAACATGTTAATGTTTGCTCATGGTTTCAATATCCATTTCGGATGCATCAAACCACCAAAGAATGTTGACGTTACAATGATCGCTCCTAAAGCACCTGGTCATACAGTAAGAAGTGAGTATCAGGCTGGAAAAGGAACACCTTGTCTTATCGCTGTAGAGCAGGATTACACAGGAAAAGCTCAGGATCTTGCACTGGCATATGGTCTTGGAATCGGCGGAGCAAGAGCTGGTCTTCTTGAAACTACATTCCGTGTAGAGACAGAGACAGACCTCTTTGGTGAGCAGGCTGTACTTTGCGGTGGTGTTTGCGCACTTATGCAGGCTGGTTTCGAAACACTTGTTGAAGCTGGTTATGATCCAAGAAATGCATACTTTGAATGTATTCATGAAATGAAGCTGATCGTAGACCTGATTTATCAGTCAGGATTCGCAGGAATGAGATATTCTATCTCCAACACTGCTGAATATGGTGATTACATCACAGGACCTAAGATCATCACAGAAGATACAAAGAAAGCTATGAAGAAAATTCTTTCTGATATCCAGGATGGTACATTTGCAAAAGACTTCTTACTTGATATGTCTGATGCAGGTGCACAGGTTCACTTCAAAGCTATGAGAAAGAAAGCTTCTGAGCATCAGTCTGAGAAAGTTGGCGAAGAAATCCGTAAACTTTACAGCTGGAATGGCGAAGACAAACTTATCAACAACTAATCTGAATATGATTAAATTAAAATCCCCTGCTGAATGGCAGGGGATTTTTTATGTTATAGGAAATTACTCTGTAATGTTCCTATAACATAAAAAAGCCCTCCGGGCAGGATCGCACTGCGACGGAGAGGAATTATGTCGCTGAAGCGACCCGCCGCAGGCGGAGAATCCTGCAAGCAGGATTCTTTCTTGTATGTACTGACTCAATGATGGTTGTTTGTTCTGTATTATGCAATTCTTAAGATTATGCATAATATAATAAGATGCAAATCAATCTCAACGTTTTATAATTCGATAATCTGCCCTTTTTCTACGTCATATCTGCAGTACTTACCATTTCCGGAAATAAATGGCTGATATGTATCTGTCCTGTTATCTTTAAGATATACAATTCCGGTAGCGATCATCTCCACTAATGAAAAGCGTTCGCTGAGACTGGAAATCCACTTATATGTTTTGTCCTTTGATGAATTTGCCATAACCATATTGTAGGCATGTCCGTCTTCGGTGGCTTCCAGAGAAAAATATACTTTCTCTGCCTTATCAGGAGCATCAAAGACCTGACTTGTAATATAGGAAGAAAAATTGGTGCTTACAAAATTTCGGAAAGATTTTATATCATAAGTAATTCCGGATACTTCGTCTGTGATTTTATCTCCGCGTTCCAGACGTGTTTTAATAATCTTTAGTACCTCTACAGTCCAGTTGATAAAAGAGATACTACTGTAATTCATACTTTCCATCAACTGTTCGATTAGTTTGCGTGACAGGATATTGGAGCGTATTGCCTCATCATAAAGTTCTCTGTTCATGACATTTTCCCTCTTTTTTGATTATTTGTAACTATTCAGCAGTCTACTATCCCGCGAGGTGTTTTGGCATGAACATGCCAAAATCCCGAGACATACAAGTCAAAATCCCATCGCCGAAGGCGATTTTTAATGGATTTTGACTCGTAACTGTGAAGGTACTGAACAGTTACGATTATTTTATGTTTGTTATAGTGTTTCCGCACATTTCTATGTTATACTGATTATAAATCTGTTTGTTGTAAAATGCAACAAAAAACGGACGAATAAATAAAAATATTTGTGAACAGTAACGAATATATTGTTGCCTGTATTTTTGTTTCTCGGAACGATAATGAGACATAAGGAAAATTGAGGAGGATAAAATGGAGATAGAAGAAGAGTTTATTTCGGGATTTTGCAGAACATGTAATGGAGGGCAGACTGTCTGCTGCGAATATACGATGGAAGGAGATAAAAGAACCCTCACATTTATGGATTGTGCACATGACAGATGTGTGAATTATGCTGCCTGTGAAATCTACAAACAGGCACATGAAATGGAACGATAAGAATATGTGAGGGTGTACGAAAAGCAGTGAACTGCGAAATGTATTGCTGAGAACGGAGGGGATAGTAACCCGCAAATGCTGTAATTATCGGATTAACCGGAGTTGGAATCAAACATATATGAAAAATAGGCATCTTTGAATGCAGAATAGTTATTTCTGGAAATAGGGACAGAGGAAATGCCGGTAGTGACCATAGTTCTTGTGAACTGTTTTATGTGGGACAGGTTTACAATATAGCTTCGGTGACATTTAAAGAATCCTTTTTCCGGAGTAAAGACCCCTTCACACTTTACAAATAATTCGCGGATTTTTAAAGTAGTTCCATTTGAAAGGCAGACCAGAACCTGTTTATTCTGAGCTTCCAGATAATCTACATCATTGAGCGTAATTGAGCAGAATCCGTCTGCAGTATGTGCGACGAAAGTTTCAGCCGGAACATGATAAGTTTTAAAAAAATCATCCATAACAGAAAAAAGTTTCAGAGTATTTACTGGTTTTAAAAGATAATGAAAAGCTTTTACATCATAGGAATCCAGGGCAAATTCTCTGGAAGAAGTCAGAAAAATCACAGGAACAGTCAGTCCCATGCTGCGTATTTCTCTTGCTGTATCTATGCCGTTTAATAATGGCATGATGATGTCGAGAAAAATCAGATCTACCGGAATTGTCCGGAGAGCTGTTAACAGATCATCACCGTTGGAATATGGATACAGGGTAAGTGAAAAATCATTTTTTTCCGCCCAGTGAGTCAGAAGTGAACTTAATTCCCGGGTAAAGAGTATTTCATCATCACAAATTGCAATATTCATAATTTTTATCAAAACCTTTCTGTGAGTGAATAAATGTTATGTATTGTATCCGGCAGTGGAAATCCTGTGTCAGATGATAATTCGCAGGACAAAGCAATGGTCCACGATAGAAAAATGACACTGTCCATGCAATTGTTCCACATAATAAATAATACTCCTGACACCGATTCCATGCCCGTTTCTGGTAGAAACCGGAACTCCATCTACAAATGCCGGAATTTTTTCTACGGGATTTTCCAGTTGGAACAGAATGTGATTCTTTTTCTGTGAAAGAGTAAGCCGGGCCCATTTTGAAGGTGATTCCAGCTGCTCCAGTGCATGCATGGAGTTTTCCAGCGCATTGGACAGGATTGTACAGAGGGACAGATCGGAGCATGGAAGTTCTTTTCCTGTAGAAACATTGCATATAAGAGACAATCCTCTGTCTGTGAAACGGGAATGATAAATGGAAAGCACAGAGTTCAGCATTTCATTTCCGGAATAGGCGGCGATGATCGTATCGTCATATGCAGAATTAATTTCATGGATGTATTCCTGTGCTTTATCCGGATGTCCGTTTTGCAGCTGGGTCAGAATAATACTCAGATGGTGGCGCATATCATGCCGCAGGATCGCCAGTCTCTGGCTGCTGATCTTTACCTGTTCAATTTCGTTTTGCATGGATTGAAGCTGCATTTCACGAAGATTGCTGTATTGCGTTATCTCCTGTTTATTCTCATATTCCTGAAAGTAGATGATGAGAAATACCAGGTAGGCAATGCAGAATGCAAATCCCATGAACTCAACAACTGCTTTATTTCCGGAATAAAGTAAAGTTGAAAACTTGGTGGAAGCATAATCAAAAACGTAATATACAAATGGCAGGAAACCGATGATGGAAAGCTCACGTGCATTTTTTGTAAAAATTGTTTTTGTAGATCGAAATACATATCGATAAAGAAGGACAAAAGTTAAGGTTGTTGTTAAGATCCGCACAGAATAATAACACCACTGTAATCCTGTTATTGCCAAAGCGAATAATCCGGTCCAGTTGCTTATCTGGCAACACAGATAGGCAGAAAAGACAGAAACAGCGGAAGAAATCAGAGGATACTTATAATGAACGGAGAGGAATAAAACCAATGGAAAATGTACGATCAGAGGATAGGACATATTTGCAAGAGTTTCCCCAAATAATGCCAGATCAATTACATATAACAGTCCCTGCCCTAAAAATAACAGAAACATAGTCAGGATATTTTTTCTGATCGGTTTGATCCCAAGAAAAAATGCAGAACAGTAAATTCCAAAGAGCATGGTAGTGACACCATGAACAGCAGATAAAATCTGTTCAGACATAACAGCACCTCCGTCTGATAAGGATTAATAAAATTTATCATCAAAATGTTGTATATATATCAAGTATAAAAGATTTCAAATTTAAAGACAACCTTTTTCCATACCATTCACGCCATATAATTACTGTTCGCGTGAAAGAGAAAAAATGCTGTTGTTCTGTGTTATAATCAGTCTATAAAGGAATATCGAAAAAACATACGAGGAAGGAGATGAAAGAGAGAGCATATTTAACGATATACCGGCGCTAGATGAAAAAAGAAAACAGAAGAAAAACAGACCTGATGGAAAAGTACCATGCAGGTCTGTTTTTATATCATTCTTTCCTGTTTTTACTTATTTACATCAATATAACTGTACAATGTATATTTGGAGATTCCGAAATAATTTGCAACCTTATCTCCGGATTTTGTAATAAGGAAAGCACCTGCATCATTTAAGAACTGAATAGCAGTAACCTTATCCTCCTTATTCATTAAAGGAACAGGTTTGCCTACCAGAGCTACAGATTCTTCGATCAGATGATCAAGAAGATCATTGACATTATGAGTGATCTCTTTGGGCTTCTCTTCCTTATTTTCCGGAGTGACAAGAGAATGAAGGGCAGATTCGATCATAGTAAGCTTGGTAATGTCATAATTGATTCCGAAAACATAATGAAGGGTACCATCGTCATCATGAATGTAGGAAGTGCTGCACTTCAGGATCTTGCCGTCTGCTGTTTTCATCAGATAACCGGTATGGTCTTCGGGGGTTGCTCCTTTTTCCTGATTGCGGATCGCATCAAAAACAGCATTGGATGGTCCGTCTCCGATATCTCTGTTTGTAACATGACCATTTACGATGTAGACGATGGAATGTTCCGGCTCCGAAGTTTTCAGATCATGGATTACTACTTCACAGTCAGGTCCGAACTGGGAAGCAAGATCAGCAGCGATTTGTTTTAACACAGTAAGTCGTCCCATTTGATTTCCTCCTATTAATATAACTTTTAAACGGATCATAACCGAATCAGGCAGGGGCTTCTATAGTCTGAGCAGTAACAGTCATTCGATTATGAGCATGTAGTAAAGCGGATAAATTTATCCGTCAAAACGTTCAGTGCAGACACATGGAAACTGCACATTTTTTATATTCTATCATAAAAAAAAGGAAATAAAAAGAGCCTAAAAAAAATAAATGTGAATACCTTAAAAAATTTGTGATTATAATCATAAATCATTGAAGTGATATAGGAATCGTGGTATATTTTAAACATGAGAATTGCGATAAGTTAGGGGTAAAATACTTTTTGTCCCTAACTTATAATAAAGAAAGGGGTGTCAGAAACAGTGAAAACTTTACTGAAGAATGGTACAGTAGTATCGGGGGATATGTCTGTCAGAGAAGATGTTCTTATAGATGGAGAGAAGATTGTAAAAGTAGGCCGGAATCTGGAAGCAGAGGATGCACAGGTAGTTGATGTAAACGGTAAGCTGCTTTTTCCGGGATTTATAGACGGACATACACATTTTGACCTGGAAGTGGCAGGAACAGTGACGGCAGATGATTTTGAAACAGGAACAAGAGCTGCCATTGCAGGAGGTACAACTCTGGTGATCGATTATGCGTCTCAGGATAAAGGTGGCCATACGCTGAGGGAAGGCCTTGAGAAGTGGCATGAGAAAGCAGATGGGAAATGTTCCTGTGATTATTCTTTCCATATGTCTATTGTGGAATGGAATGAGGAAACTCAGAGAGAAATACAAGATATGATCAATGAAGGGATTACCAGTTTTAAGCTTTACATGACTTATCCGGCAATGATCGTAGATGACGGTGACCTTTATAAGATTATTAAGAAATTAAATGAATACGGATGTTTTGCAGGGGTACATTGTGAGAATGCAGGGGCAATCGATGCGTTGATCGCAGAAGCCAAAAAAGAGGGACGTCTGGGACCTGAGAATCACCCGCTGGTGCGTCCGGATATTATGGAGGCAGAGGCAGTTCACCGCCTTCTTGTGATCGCAGATGCAGCAAATGCTCCTGTAATGGTAGTACATCTTACCAACCGGAAAGCATTTGAAGAAGTTATGCGTGCCAGAATGAACGGACAAAAGGTATATGCGGAAACCTGTCCGCAGTATCTGCTTCTGGATGACAGTGTATATTCAAAACCGGATTTTGAAGGTGCCAAATACGTGTGTGCACCTCCAATCCGTAAGAAAGCAGATCAGGACTGCCTGTGGAAAGCACTGGCGAATGATCAGATCCAGACGGTTGCAACTGACCAGTGTAGCTTTACAATGGAGCAGAAAGCTCTTGGTAAAGATGATTTCACGAAGATTCCGGGAGGGCTGCCGGGAGTACAGACGAGAGGAACTCTGCTTTATACATACGGTGTACGCACAGGCAGGATCACGCAGGAACAGATGTGCCGTCTGTTAAGTGAGAATGCAGCTAAACTTTACGGAGTGTATCCCAATAAGGGCGTGATACGTGAGGGAAGTGATGCAGATATTGTTGTATTTGATCCTGAGAAGGAAAACGTTATCTCTGCAAAGACACATCTGTATCATACGGATAATAATCCATATGAGGGATTTAAGCTTCATGGAGATATTGACAGCGTATATTTAAGAGGAGCTCATGTGGTGCAGGATGGAAAAGTAATTCTGGAGAAAACAGGAAAATATATTAAACGCGGTAAGAATCAGATGTAAAATATATATTTTATGGAATTGTTGTAATCAGGTAAGTCCCCTAGAGCGTGTCTGAAAAAGGCTTTCTGCAAGATGTGCGTCACAATTTGTGGGATATTTTGCCCGGATGAGGGCGCCGTAGTGGGCTACGGCAACTGAATTCGGGTGAAATATCCTGCAAAGTGGGGCGTGCAGATTGCGGGAATGATTTTTCAGACACGCTCTAGGGAGATTGCGAAGAGTAATAAGCAGTGAATATAAAGAATAACAAGAGGTGACAGAAAATGAAACATGAAGTAAATGTAATGGGAAAACAGTGTCCGATTCCGGTAGTGATGACAAAGAAGGTTATTGATAATGCGGCAGTCGGTGATGAGATTGAAATTCTGATCGATAATGAAACCGCAGTGAATAATCTGAGCAGACTTGCAAATAAAACAGGTTGTACGTTTGTATCTGAAAAACTGGGAGACAAAAAGTATCAGGTGAAGATGGCAGTACAGACTGAACAGACAGGTGGTACCTTGGAAGAAGAGGAATTTGTCTGCGAAGCACCGCATAAAAAAGTGACGGTAGCAGTAATCTCCTCAAATGTTATGGGAAATGGTGATGATGAACTGGGAAAGATTTTGATTAAAGGATTTATCTATGCCCTTTCTCAGATGGAAACACATCCGGATACAATCCTTTTCTATAATGGAGGTGCAAAACTTACAACAGAAGACTCTGAAAGTCTGGAAGATCTGAAAAAGATGGAAGAAGAAGGCGTGGAAATCCTGACCTGCGGTACCTGCCTGAAGCATTATGGACTGATGGAGAAACTGATGGTTGGAAAAGTTACCGATATGTATACGATTGCAGAGCGTATGACAGGTGCAGATAAGGTGATTCGTCCGTAAGAAAATGAAGGCCATCATATCTGAGAAAAAAGACAGATATGATGGTATTTTAAACTTTTATTGCAATTTCTGTTCTCTGATATTGTGGTATCTGGCATATCCGGTAAGAATCAGAGTCAGGGCACCATCGCCTGTTACGTTACAGGCTGTCCCAAAACTGTCCTGAAGGGCAAAGATAGTCAGCATCAGAGCTGTAGCAGAATCGCCGAATTTCAGGATACCGGTGATAATACCGAGAGATGCCATAACGGTGCCTCCCGGTACACCCGGAGCACCAATGGCAAAAATTCCAAGCAGGACACAGAAAAGAACCATGGCCCCCGGCGCAGGAACTGCACCATAGAGAATTTTGGAGATTGCCATACAGAAGAATACTTCTGTGAGGACAGAACCACAGAGATGAATATTGGCAAACAGTGGAATACCAAAATCTACCATATCCTTTCGGAGAGGTTTTGCTCTGTGTGCGCATTGGAGGGCGACTGGCAGTGTGGCAGCAGATGACATGGTACCTATGGCTGTGAGGTAGGCGGGACCATAATGTTTCACAACTTTCAGAGGATTTTCTCTGGAATAAATTCCTGCAAGTATATATAGAAGAGCTATCCAGATAAAATGTCCAATCAGAACAATGACGATTACCTGAAGGAATACAGGAAGCTGTCTGGTGATTGTTCCTTCGTATGCCAGTGAACAGAAAGTCAGTCCGATGAAGTATGGGAGAATCGGAATAATGACTCTTGATACAATAGCCAGTATGATCTTCTGAAATTCTTCAAGAAAAGAAGAAATCAGACTGGCTTTTGTCCATGCAGATGCAAGTCCCAGCATAATGGCCAGTACAAGTGCACTCATGACAGGCATTATCTGTGGAATGGAAAGTTCAAAAACTACATCCGGCAAAGCTTTGAGATGACTGGCAGTGGAGCTGAAGGACAAATGTGGGATCAGCAGGTATCCGGATAATGCAGAGAATAAAGCAGCTCCCAGTGAGGAAGCATAAGCAATACTGACTGCAACACCTAACATTCTGGAAGCATTGTTTCCGAGTCTGGTAATAGATGGTGCGATAAATCCAATGATGATCAGCGGAACAGAAAAGCTGATCAGCTGACCAAGAATATACTTCGATGTTACAACCACATTCAGTACTGCAGTCGTAATGGCAGATTCATCTATTATATTAAGAAGAAGTCCGATACAGATTCCAAAAGCCACGCCGACAAGCAGTCTGAAGGGCAGACTGTGTAGAAAAAAGTTTTTTTTCATAATAATCCCCCTTTTTCTGTCAATTATAATATATAATGATGTCATGGTCAAAAGGTATTTTATATCGAAACAGGAGAGAGTTATGTACAGAAAAATTTATCAAATTTTGGAAGAAACAGGAAAAGTAAAAACAGCAATGGTTTTAAACGGGAATCATAAGGGCGAAAAATGTCTGATAAAAGAAAACCATTGTTTATCATCCGATGAAAATACAGCAGATTTCTGGAAAAAATATGAAGCTGATCTGGCGGAGTGCCAGGAGACAAAAGTTGTTCATATGGGAGATGTAGATTTCTTTGTGGAAATTTATGTGAAAAATCCGCAGCTTATCATTTTTGGAGGCGGACATGTTTCGCAGCCTGTTGCAAAAATCGGAAAAATGCTGGGATTTCATGTGACTGTTATGGATGACAGAGAAGATTTTGTGACTTCAGAGAGATTTCCGGATGCCGATCGGCTGATCAAAGGCAGCTATGATAAACTTTCAGACAAAATACCGGCCTATGAAAATGCTTATTATGTGATCGTGACAAGAGGTCATCTCGGAGACAGTGCCTGTGCCAGACAGATCCTGAGACGCCCTTATACTTATCTGGGAATGATCGGCAGTAAAAATAAGGTAAAACTGACCAGAGAAAAATTACTCGGAGAAGGTTTCAGCGAAGAACAGCTCAACAGTATCCATGCACCGATTGGATTGCCGATCGGAGGACATATGCCGGCAGAGATTGCTGTAAGTATTGCTGCGGAGATCGTTCAGGAAAAGAACAGGTATGATGTTTCTTATATTGATGGAGCTGTGGAGGATGCTGTCAGGAAAAAAGAAAATGGAATTATGATCACGATCATATCCAAGAGTGGTTCTTCTCCAAGAGGGACAGGAAGTAAAATGTTTATTGATAAAGACGGGAATTCATATGGAAGCATCGGAGGCGGAAATGTAGAATTTCAGGCTTTGAAATATGCACCAGAAGCGCAGCATGGTGAAATCAGAAAATATAATCTGTCTAACCAGGGCGGTGCGAATCTGGGAATGATCTGTGGCGGCGAGGTGGAAGTCCTTTATGAATTGTTGTAGATAAACACAGAACCTACAGCGTTACTGAGAACGGAGTGAACAGTAACCCTGCAGCAATTCCGCGCAAATGGAAGAAAGCAGACAAAGCAGGACAAAACGCATACTTGAATTATCTGTAAGAATCGTGTATATTAATACATAAAGCGAACACAGAAAACACGAGGGGACAGAGCGTGTTTGATAAAGGAGGAAACTACTTATGAAGAAATCACTTTGGCTGGTTCTTGTACTGGGACTTGCATTTGCTGCTCAGGGATGCGGATTTGATCCTACTATTGATTCCAGCGTTATGATCGTTAAAGTAACACCAACACCGGAAGTCACACCTACTCCTGAGGCTTCAGAGGCAACACCAACACCGGAAGCAACACCAACGCCGGCAGCAGAGCAGACAGCCAGTGGTGTAAAAGTAGAAGTGAAATCCGGTACCTATTATGCGTCATCAGAATTAAATCTTCGTTCTGATGCAAGTTCAGATGCAGATCTGATTTCAAGTGTGGCAGCCGGAACTCAGCTGAACAGTACAGGTGTATGCGAGAATGGATGGATTCGTGTGGATTATAATGGACAGACCTGTTATGCAAGCGGAGATTTTGTGACAACAACAGCTCCGGCAGCAGACGCAGGTGAGACTGCAGCAGATACATCAGCAGACGCAGGTGAGACTGCAGCAGATACATCAGCAGATACGTCTTATGATGAAAGTGCAGAATAATATGATGATATAAAAATTTGTATCAGTCCTCTTTAAATATATTTCTATGAGAGGTACAATAAAGGCTTTTTTGGAAAAATGTTGACAGAAATGTATAAGTAAAAGCAGAAGCTGCGGGGGATAATGACCTGTCAGCTTCTGCTTTTTTTGTCTGAAAAATACGATAGAAATCTTTTTCGGTGTGTTGTTTATGAGGATTGCTGTAATACTGTAGAATGTTACTGTGGATAAATAAGTCTGTCTGGCTTGATATCATAAAGAACTTCATCCAGAAATTTTCCTGCCAGATATTTTGCCATAGGCAGATTCATATCCAGATAATTTCCGCAGTCTTTTGCAGATGCTCCCGGAACTTCACCTTCAAAATCACGTATAAATTCAAAAGTCTCGATCATAAGCGGAACGATATCCTTGGACTCATAATCGCCATTTAAAAGAAGATAATTACCTGTACGGCATCCCATCGGTCCCCAGTAGATCATTTTAGAGCCGAACTCTTTATGATTTCTCAGGAATGTTGCTGCCAGATGCTCGATCGTGTGAAGCTCAGCGGTATTCATCACAGGTTCTTCGTTAGGAGAAGTCATACGGATATCGAAGGTAGTGATCATACTGCCGCCAACCGGATCCTTACGTGAAACATAAATTCCAGGCTGTAATTTGATATGGTCAATGGTAAAACTTGTTATTTTTTCCATTTTGGATTCCTCGCTTTCTTTTGCAGATATATTCTGACTGTTCATCAGTCTGTTGTTCCGGTTTCACTGCAAAAAGGGAAGGTACAGAACTGAACAGCCATATATATTTTAACAGGCAATCAGAAAGAAGTAAACACAGGAAACATCCACAATCTGAACATTTTGTGAAAAGAGTTGTTTTTTTTCTGAGATAGGTTATAATCAGATTGTTGTAAATGATTTCGGAGGTAAAGGAAAATGAAAAGAAAATTACTGGCAGCACTTTGTGTTACAGCTATGTCAGCAGGTTTACTGGCAGGATGTGGCAGCAGTGATAAAACAGAAGAGAGTACAAAAACAGAGGAAACAGCGAAAGAGGAGACTTCTTCTCAGGAAGAGACGGAGACAAAAGCTGCTTCTTCTGACAGTGATAATGTAGCAAGTGAAGAAGAGGCAGAAAAAGCCGGATTTTCTGATGGTTCTGATGAAAAGAGTGATTCTGCTGATACAGATTCTGAAAATAAAGATTCTTCAGACAGCAGTACAACCAGTGTGCTTTTGGATACTTCCAAAGAACTGACAGGAATTCATCACGCAGAGATTGAAGTAAAGGATTACGGTACGATTGATGTGGAACTGGATGCAGATACAGCACCGATCACAGTGACAAATTTCGTGAAACTTGCACAGGAAGGTTTTTATGACGGACTGACATTCCACCGTATCATGGATGGATTCATGATCCAGGGTGGTGATCCCAACGGAGACGGAACAGGTGGATCTGAAGAGAATATTAAGGGTGAGTTCAGCAACAATGGAGTAGACAATGATATTTCCCACACAAGAGGGACTATTTCCATGGCAAGAGCCAGTGATCCGGACAGCGCAAGCTCGCAGTTCTTTATTGTTCAGGCAGACAGTACATTTCTGGACGGAGATTATGCAGGATTTGGCCATGTGACAGAAGGCATGGATATTGTTGATAAGATCTGCGAGGATGCAAAACCGACAGACGACAATGGAACAATCCCGTCAGATCAGCAGCCGGTTATTGAGAAGATTACCATTACAGATTAAGTAAAACAGAAATCGAAGTATAAGTGCCCGGAGAACAAACAAAAATTGAAGAAAAGGCATAACAAGAAGCAGCAGGAGAGATATGAAAAATCTTTTCTGCTGCTTTTTGGAACAGATACAGTTAATTTTTAATTATCAGCACTGGTATCGGTGGGTTGTTGGGGCGATTATAATATTCGCTTTTGATTACCAGATATTGATGGGGATCAAGGTTTTTCAGCCAGTCAAGGATCTGATCCCGCTCTTCAAATCCGGAATCGCCGCCACTGTAGATGCAAAGAGAAATCATTCCGCCTTTTTTCAGAAGGGTTAAAGCCTGGGTCAATGCCTGAATGCTGGTTTTACCTCTGGTTGCAAGTGAATGATCTCCTCCGGGAAGATAACCAAAATTAAATACAATGCAGCTTACACTGTCTGGTGTGGCATATTCTGCCATATTTGCGTGAGATTCCAGAAGCAGTCGGTAATTTTCCGGAACATGTCCGGCGTTCAGTCTCTTTTGGGTTGCAGTCAGTGCCTGCTCCTGAATATCAAAGGCAAGAACCTTTCCTGATTCTCCGCATAGCTGCGAAAGCAGAAGCGTATCATTTCCGTTTCCCATTGTAGCATCAATACAGAAGTCTCCTTCCTGTACCTGCTGTCTGATAAAAGCTGCGCACCATTGCGTGATCTGATAATTCTTCATATATTCCTATATTCCTCCACAAAGTCATACACCGGATTTATATGTTGATATCAGTATATTATAGTAATCCGGTCTGTCAGTTAAGTCAGGTAGAGTCCAGCGCAAATTATGGATATCTGACTGATTATTATTATAATGCAGGAAATCTTTATAAACAACGGTTAAGTGTAATCTTGCTGAGGTTCACCGTTACTGTTCACATACCTCTATCCCGCGAGGTGTTTTGGCATGAATATGCCAAAATCCCGAGACATACAAGCCAAAATTCCATTGCCGCAGGCAATCTGGAATGAATTTTGGCTACGTTACTGTGAACAGTAACGTTCTGATTGTTTCGCAAATAAAACAAATCACTTATTGCATTTTTGATAATAATTAGTCTATAATAAATAGAATTGTAAAAGTCAGAATCCTGTTATCAAAGATGAATTATGATAGATTTTGACATGTAAGTATAAAGACGTAGAAACAGCCAGAAATAATATGGTTCGGAGAAAGAGGTAAAGGAAAATGACACTGGAAGGAAAAACAGTATTACTGGGAGTGACAGGCAGCATTGCGGCGTATAAGATTGCATATCTGGCAAGCGCGCTGAAGAAACGCCATGCAGATGTTCATGTGCTGATGACAGAGAATGCCACGAATTTTATCAATCCGATCACTTTTGAAACTCTCACAGGAAATAAATGTCTGGTGGATACCTTTGACCGGAATTTTCAGTTTCAGGTAGAGCATGTATCGATTGCAAAGAAAGCAGATGTAGTGATGATCGCACCGGCAAGTGCTAATGTGATCGGTAAACTGGCACATGGGATCGCAGATGACATGCTTACTACCACGATCATGGCATGCAAATGTAAAAAATTCATTTCCCCGGCCATGAATACCAATATGTTTGAGAATCCTGTAGTACAGGATAATTTAAAGATTCTGGAGCATTACGGATATGAAGTGATCGCTCCGGCGTGCGGATATCTGGCATGTGGTGACACAGGAGCGGGAAAAATGCCGGAACCTGAGACATTACTTGCCTATATTGAGCGCGAAGCTGCCTGTGAGAAAGATCTGAAAGGAAAGAAAATCCTTGTAACTGCAGGTCCTACACAGGAATCTGTTGATCCTGTTCGTTATCTTACCAATCATTCTTCAGGAAAAATGGGCTATGCTATTGCGAAAGCTGCCATGCTCCGCGGTGCAGATGTCACGCTGGTCAGCGGACGTACTTCAATTGAACCTCCCATGTTTGTAAATCTGATACCTGTTGTGACTGCAAGAGACATGTATGAAGCTGTAACTTCTGTCAGCAACGAACAGGACATCATTATTAAAGCTGCTGCTGTGGCAGATTACCGCCCTGCCAGGATCAGTGAAGAAAAAGTTAAGAAAAGTGATGGACAGATGTCCATAGAACTGGAAAGAACAGATGATATCCTGAAGTTTCTTGGGGAACACAAACAGCATGGACAGTTTCTCTGCGGATTTTCCATGGAGACACAGAATGTGATCGACAATTCCAGAGCCAAGCTGGCAAAGAAAAATCTGGATATGGTGGCTGCCAACAATGTGAAAGTGGAGGGCGCCGGATTTCAGGGAGATACCAATGTACTGACATTGATCACACAGGATGAGGAAATCTCTCTTCCGCTTATGAGTAAAGAAGACGCAGCTTTTAGGATCCTGGATAAAATTCTTTCGCTGATGCAGGATTCTGTCTGTTAAGGGAACAGGACGATTAAGAAATTGGAGATAAATAATTATGATTTTAGCAATTGACGTTGGAAACACCAACATTGTAGTTGGATGTATTGATGACCGGAAAACATATTTTATAGAACGCCTTTCTACTAACCGTACAAAGACGGAACTGGAATATGCGGTGGATTTAAAGAATGTTCTTGATATCTATCATATAAAAAAAACAGAGATTGAGGGCTGTATTATTTCTTCTGTAGTGCCGCAGATCACAAATATTGTGAAACTTGCCGCAGAGAAAATTCTTAAGAAAAATGCAATTGTTCTCGGACCTGGTGTAAAGACAGGACTGAATATTATGATGGATAATCCGGGACAGCTTGGTGCAGATCAGGTTGCTGATGCAGTGGCAGGAATTGCCGGTTATCCGGTGCCGTTAATCCTTATTGATATGGGAACTGCAACCACAGCGTCTGTTGTCAACAGTAAGAAGCAGTATGTAGGAGGAATGATTCTTCCGGGTGTAGGGGTTTCCCTGGATGCACTTACTGCGAGGGCTTCCCAGCTCAGCGGAATCAGTATTGATGCGCCAAGACATGTGATTGGGAAAAACACGATCGAATGTATGAAGAGTGGGGTTCTTTACAGCAATGCAGCAGCTCTGGATGGAATTATTGACAGGATCGAAGAGGAATTGGGGGAGAAGGCAACTGTAGTGGCAACCGGTGGTCTGGCAAAGAAAATCGTTCCCCATTGTAAAAGAGAAATCATTCTGGATGAGGAACTTCTTCTGAGAGGTCTTCTGATCATTTATGAGAAAAATAAGTAAGAATGTATATGCATTCATATCAAAACAGTTCATCAGACAAAAAGCTGATGAACTGTTTTGTTTGCAGTAATTTATGGAATTGCTATAAATACATTATTTTAGAGGATTGCTATAAAAGGCAGAAATGAAATCAATGGGAAGCGGAGCAGTAAAAAGCATGACCTTTCCGGTTGTCGGATGAGTAAACTCCAGCTGATAAGAATGGAGGGGCTGGCGGTTTATCCGACGGTAATCAGGATTGTATAAATAATCTCCGGGCAGAGGATGCCCGATATATTTCATATGCACACGGATTTGGTGTGTGCGTCCTGTTTCCAGATGAAGTTCGGCCAGAGAATATTCTTTTCCTGCCGCCAGCCGTTCATAATGAGTTATTGCAGACTCCCCGGTTCCGAAATTTACTTCCCTGGTGATCACGGAGCCTTCCATTCGTGCGATAGGAGCGTTGATCGTTCCGGAGTCAGGAAGAAGCCCGTCTACAAGTGCGAGATAAGTCCTGAGAATCTGACGTTTTTTCATCTGAACTGACAGAATCGCTGCGCTGAGGGGATTTTTGGCAAGGATCAGAGCACCGGTGGTATCCCGGTCCAGCCGGTTGATACAGCGGTAAACAAAATCTTCTCCTTTTTCTGCAAAATACCAGGCGATTCCATTTGCCAGAGTATTTTCATAATTTCCCGCAGAAGGGTGCACAGGCATATCTGCAGGCTTGTTTATCACAAGGATATCCTCATCTTCATAAATGATATTCAAATCCATCTTTGTACGGATAATGTTTTCTCCTGATTCGGTTTCAGGAACAGTGACGATCAGATGATCCTGCGGTTTAAGCACTGATCGTCCGAAACCACGTTCACCATTGAGAATGATGGTGTTGGGAGTGTTCTTCATTGAGCTTAATATGTGGCGGGAAAACCCCTCTTTTTTTAGAAAGTCCAGAATCGTGACCGGAGTTGTATTTTCGGAGATAATATATTTAAGGATTCTTTGCATATGATCTGTCTGCTTTCTTGATTTGTATAAGATTTAAGAATTGCGGGCTGATATGCCCTGCCTTATTTTTAACAGATTTACTGTATCAGATTTTGAAGAACATAACAAGAACAATTATCAGATTTCCTGAAAAATTACTGTTCACTTTGTTCACAGTAATGTAGCCAAAACTCATTCCAGATTGCCTGCGGCAATGGAATTTTGGCTTGTATGTCTCGGGATTTTGGCATATTCATGCCAAAACACCTCGCGGAATAGTGGCGGGTGAACAGTAACCCTGAAAACGTTAAAAAATACATTTTATTCTATTGCATCACAGAAAATTAAGCGTATAATCAAAAAAAGAAAATAGATTCAGGTGGAAAAAAATGAAAGAACAGCAACATATTTTTACAAACAAAATGCTCCGAACCCTGTTGATACCGGTTATTTTTGAACAGGTACTGAATTCCCTGATGGGAACTGTGGATACCATGATGGTCAGCAATGTAGGCTCTGCTGCAATATCCGCAGTATCTCTGGTGGATTCCATCAATGTATTGGTGATCCAGGCGTTCTCAGCGCTGGCAGCAGGCGGTGCAATCCTCTGTTCACAGTACATAGGTCAGAAAAATCATGAAATGGCAAATAAATCAGCAAGACAGGTATTATTTATCATTACTGCCATATCTGTAGCAGTGACTGCTCTGTGCCTGCTGTTTCGTGTGCCGCTGTTAAAACTGATATTCGGAAAAGTAGAAGCAGATGTTATGACTGCCTCTCAGGTGTATTTCTTCTATACGGCATTATCCTTTCCATTTATAGCACTCTATGATGCGGGAGCATCCATATTCCGGTCCCAGGGAAATACCAGAGGGCCAATGACAGTATCGGTTATTTCAAATGTGATTAATATCGGCGGAAATGCGGCGCTGATCTGGGGATTCAATATGGGAGTGGCAGGAGCTGCCATCGCAACTCTTGCATCCAGAGTCTTCTGTGCTGTAGTGGTACTCTGGCAGCTTCGTATGGACAGACAGCCTATTGTAGTCAGAAATTACAGACAGATCCGTCCGGATGGAAAAATGATCAGAAGAGTTCTGGCTCTGGGAATCCCGTCCGGCATAGAAAACAGCATGTTTCAGCTTGGAAAGCTGGCAATACAGTCTTCCGTATCTACACTGGGGACGGTAGCCATTGCAGCTCAGGCAATGACGAATATCCTTGAGAACCTTAACGGTATTGCAGCTATCGGTGTAGGAATCGGTCTGATGACTGTAGTAGGACAGTGTCTGGGAGCGGGCAGAAAGGATGAGGCAGTTTACTATATTAAGAAATTAAGTGTTCTTGCAGAAATCATTGTTGTTGCAAGCTGTCTTTTGGTGTTTGCCTTAACTATTCCGGTCACAAAGCTGGGTGGTATGGAATCGGAAAGTGCAAGAATGTGTTTCCATATGATATCCTGGATAACGGTTGTCAAACCTATTGTATGGACCCTGGCGTTTATTCCTGCTTATGGCCTCAGAGCAGCCGGAGATGTAAAATTTTCAATGCTTACATCCTGTATCACTATGTGGACATTCCGTTTTTGTCTTTGTGTATATCTGATCCGTTTCAGAGGCTTCGGCCCAATGGCTGTATGGATTGGAATGTTTACTGACTGGACAGTGCGGGGAATCGTATTTTCTCTTCGCTTCCACAGTAGGAAATGGCTGAAGCATAAGGTAGTATAACAAGGTGGTATAGCCATGAAATGCGTTGACTTTTACTGCTCAAAATTATATAATGATTCTCGGAAATAATTCTGGAAAAGCATTACAGGAAGTCAGGTGAAATTCCTGCGCAAGTCCGTTACTGTAACAGCCAGATACTGTCTGCTTTTCATTGTATATAAGAAATATGATCTGCGGCAACCAGAGGATATTTCGGGAAAAGAGCTTTCAGGAGGGATTTTGTTGCACACAGAAATCCCTCCTTTTTATGTAGATGTTATATAAATGACATTATAGTAATCTGCAGACAGGATGTGACAACAATGCAGCAAAGGAGATATCATGAAAAACGGACTGGAAGATTACTACGTGATACGTGGCAATAAAAAAATGAGGTTTGGCTATACAACAGGCTCCTGCGCAGCAGCTGCATGTAAGGGTGCTGCAGAGATCCTGCTGGGTGGTGTCATGCATAAGGCTGTCACCTTGATGACTCCTAAGGGAATCCTGCTTACACTGGAACTGAAAGACATCCGGATTGAAGGAAATCAGGTGACCTGTGCAATTCAGAAGGATGCAGGAGATGATCCGGATACTACAAACGGAATACTGGTTTATGCCACGGTGCAGAAAACAAAAGAACCGGGAATCATCCTCGACGGAGGTGTTGGTGTGGGAAGGGTAACAAAAGCCGGACTTTCCCAGAAAATCGGGGAAGCAGCTATTAATCCTGTGCCAAAGGCCATGATTTTGCGTGAAGCCACAGAAATCGCTGAGAAATATGATTATGAGGGTGGTCTGAAAATCATCATCTCCGTTCCTGAAGGTGTGGAAATTGCAAAGAAAACCTTTAATCCCCGTCTGGGAATTGTGGGAGGAATTTCAATTCTGGGAACTTCCGGGATTGTAGAACCTATGAGCGAAGCTGCTCTTGTACAGAGTATCAATGTAGAGATGAAGCAGCATTTTTCCCAGGGAGAAGAATATCTTCTGGTAACACCGGGAAATTACGGGGCAGATTATCTGCGGGAGCATATGGATCTCCCTTATGAAAAAAATATCAAATGCAGCAATTATGTAGGTGAGACCATTGACATGGCAATTGATATGGGAGTTAAGGGAATCCTTTTCATTGCTCATATCGGAAAGTTTGTAAAAGTTGCAGCAGGGATCATGAATACCCATTCCCACAGTGCAGATGCCAGGATGGAAGTGCTGGCATCCAATGCAATCCGGGCAGGAGCATCGTTGGAGTGTGCAAAGGAAATCCTGAATGCATCTACTACAGATGAAGCAATAGACATTCTGGAAAAATATCAGATACTTCAGAAGACCATGAAAGAGATCCTGGACAGGATCCAGTTTTATTTAAATCACAGATCCTATGAGCAGATCCTTTTAGGGGCAGTGATCTTTAATAATACTTATGGGTATCTGGGGCAGACTGCAGATGCAGAGAAGCTGATAAAGCTGATTAATGCACAGAATGATGAGGCACAGTAAAGATCCTATCGCAAAGGCGATTTTAACCGAATCAAGTAAGTCCCCTGCTTCAATTGCGAAAAGCAATAAGCAGTGGGTGGGGACTTGCTTGTATCAGGAGGAGTGCAAGCTCCTTCTGATAAACTGCGGAGCAGTTATTCGGTTATGAGCAAGTAGCGAAGCGGATTGCGAATATCCGCTTGAATGGATTTTGACTCACAACTGTGAAAGTATTGAACAGTTGGAATAAATTTATAATAAGGAGAATGATAGATTATGGTACATTTCGTAGGAGCAGGTCCGGGAGCACCGGATCTTATCACAGTAAGAGGAAAACAGTATCTGGAGGAAGCTGATGTGGTGATCTATGCAGGATCACTGGTAAATCCAAAGCTTCTGGAATATACAAAGGACATCTGCACTATCCACAACAGTGCAAAAATGACACTGGAGGAAGTGATCCATGTGATCGAGAAGGCGGAAGCAGAGGGAAAGACAACTGTCCGCCTTCATACCGGAGATCCATGTATTTACGGTGCAATCCGTGAACAGATGGATATTCTGGATGAGAAAAATATCGCTTATGATTACTGTCCGGGTGTCAGTGCATTCTGCGGTGCTGCAAGTGCCCTGAATCTGGAATATACTCTGCCGGATATTTCCCAGAGTGTGATCATTACACGAATGGAAGGCAGAACTCCGGTTCCGTCCAAGGAAAGCATTCAGTCATTTGCGGCTCATCAGGCAACTATGGTTGTATTCTTAAGTACAGGAATGCTGGAAGAGCTGAGCAGACGTCTTATTGAAGGCGGTTATACAGCAGATACACCAGCAGCCATTGTATATAAGGCAACCTGGCCGGAACAGAAGACCTTCGTCTGCACAGTGGGAACACTGGCAAAAACGGCTGCAGAAAATAATATTACAAAAACTGCTCTGATGATCATCGGAGATACAGTTGCAGCAGCACATTATGACCGTTCCAAGCTGTATGATCCGGAGTTTACCACAGAATTCCGTGAGGCTGTGAAATCAAAAACACATCACTCATAGAATCTGGTAATCTTAAGGAATTGCTATCGTTTATGAGATCACTGTAAACAGGAGAAAGAGAAGGAATATAACAGTGAAGGTTGCACTTATATGCTTCAGCCTTACCGGTCAGCAGACCGGGGAGAGATTATGCCGGGGTCTGGAAGCTGCCGGTATGACAGCAGAACTGGATAAAAAAAGTAAATATCTTCCGGATTCTATTCAGATCAGTACCTCTGCATGGGCAGGAGAGAAATTTCTTGTTTCAGATGCACTGATCTTTATCGGTGCCACCGGAATTGCCGTCCGCAGCATTGCGCCTTATGCAGCGTCAAAGAAGTCAGACCCTGCGGTGCTGGTCGTAGATGAGTGTGGAAAGTTTGTCATTTCCCTTCTGTCAGGACATCTGGGCGGTGCCAATGAACTGGCGCTAAAAACAGCAGAAATTCTGGATGCTATACCAGTGGTCACAACAGCCACAGACCTGCATCACCGTTTTGCAGTAGATGTTTTTGCGAAGAAAAACAATTGCAGTATCTTTAACATGAAAGCAGCAAAGGAAGTCTCTGCAGCACTTCTGGCAGGAAAGAAAGTTGGATTTTACAGTGAGTTTCCTGTAGAAGGCGAACTGCCGGAGGGACTGGTCCGGTGTGACGAATATGGGAATCCTGTCAGCAGTATGGATAACAGATCAGAAGAGGAAATACAGAAATGTTCTGATTTTGATGGAACAGGACCGGACTGTACGAATATAGACTGTGGAGTTGCGGTTACAGTACATACTTCCTGTAATCCTTTTATTTCTACCACACAGGTAGTTCCGAAATGTCTGACTCTGGGTATGGGCTGCAGGAAAGACAAGGATGCCCGTGGAATCGCAGAGGCAGCGCAGAAGGTGCTGGACAGATCCGGATTTCATAAAGAAGCATTTGAGCAGATCGCAAGCATCGATCTGAAGAAAGAAGAAAAGGGAATCCTGTCATTGTCACAGGACTGGCAGATTCCTTTTGTGACTTATACAGAAGAAGAATTAAAACAGGTGCCTGGAGAATTTACTCCCTCACCTTTTGTAAAAAAGATCACAGGTGTGGACAATGTCTGTGAGAGAAGTGCAGTCCTTGCCAGTGGAAATGGCAGACTGCTGCAGAGAAAAACAGGAGAAAATGGTGTGACCACAGCAGTGGCTGCCAGGGAATGGAGGATACATTTTGAGTAAAATATATGTAATCGGAATCGGACCGGGAGCTTATGACCAGATGACAGGAAAAGCGATCCGCGCCATGAATGAAAGTGATGCGATCATCGGATATACCGTATATGTAGACCTGGTGAAGGAATATTTTCCGGGAAAAGAATTTATGACTACACCAATGAAAAAGGAAGTGGACCGCTGTGTCCTTGCTTTTGAAGAGGCAAAGAAAGGCAAAACTGTTTCCATGATCTGCAGCGGTGATGCCGGGGTTTACGGTATGGCAGGTCTGATGTATGAGGTTGGTGTCAATTATCCGGAAACAGAACTGGAGATCATTCCGGGTGTGACGGCTGCAACAGGCGGAGCTGCTGTTCTGGGTGCACCTCTGATCCATGACTTCTGTCTGATCAGCTTAAGTGACCTTCTCACACCATGGGAAAAGATAGAGGCAAGACTTCTGGCAGCAGCTCAGGCAGATTTTGTTGTATGCCTTTACAATCCGTCAAGTAAAAAACGTCATGATTACCTGCAGAAAGCCTGTGATCTGATGATGAAATACAAATCACCGGATACCATCTGCGGAACAGTTTCCAATATCGCAAGAGACGGCGAGGAAGCTCATGTAATGACATTAAAAGAACTGAGAGATACACAGGTGGATATGTTTACCACAGTATTTATCGGTAATTCTCAGACAAAGGAAATCAGCAATAAGATGGTAACACCGAGGGGATATAGGAATGTATAAAGTTCTTGTTTTTGCGGGAACAACAGAAGGATACGAAATCTGTCGGTTTCTGGCAGATCATAAGATAGAGACAAAGGGATTTGTTGCCACAGAATATGGCAGCAAATCTCTTACAGAAAATGAATTTCTCACTGTTCAGACCGGAAGACTGGATGCAGCGGCTATGGAGGAGATCTTTTTACAGGAGAAACCTGAAATGGTGCTGGATGCCACTCATCCTTATGCTGCTGAGGTGACTGTAAATATCAGGACAGCCTGTGAGAATACGCAGACAGCATATTACAGGGTGCTGAGAGAAGCAGGAGAACATGAGGACAGGGCAGTATATGTGGACAGTGTTCAGGCTGCTGCAGATTATCTGGATCAGACCCAGGGAAATGTACTGCTGACAACAGGAAGCAAGGAGCTGGCCGGCTTTACAGGCATGAAGGATTATCAGAACCGTCTTTATGCAAGAGTCCTTTCTCTGCCCAATGTGATGAAAGCCTGTGCAGAGCTGGGATTTGAGGGGAAACATCTGATAGGAATGCAGGGGCCTTTTTCCAGAGAGCTGAATGCTGCAATGCTCAGACAGTATGACTGCAGATATCTGGTCACAAAGGATACAGGAAAAGCAGGGGGATTTCAGGATAAGATCGATGCTGCCCTGGAATGTGATGCAGTTCCTGTGATCATCGGGCGTCCTCTGAAGGAGGAAGGCATGTCTGTGAGAGAATGTAAGAGATTTCTTACAGAGCATTTCGGTTTAGCCCACAGACCGCATATTACATTGCTGGGAATTGGAATGGGAAGTCAAAAACTTCTCACTGTCCAGGGTAAGAACAGCCTGGATCAGGCGGATCTTCTGATCGGTGCCAGGAGGATGGTGGATTCTGTGAAACGTCCGGGACAGGATGTGTTCGTGGAATACAGAAGCCAGGAGATCAGGGATTATATTGATGCACACCCGGAGTATGACAATATTGTGATCGTCCTTTCCGGAGATGTGGGCTTCTACAGCGGAGCCAGAAAGCTTCTGGAAGTACTGTGTCAGGACAGTGCGGATCTGAGAGTACAGAGAAAGAACGGATCAGAGAAGAGTGAGGAAGAACGGGATAGTTCAGCACAAAATAATACAGAGATAGAGATTCAGTGTGGGATTTCCTCAGTTGTATATTTTATGTCCCAAATAGGATTGTCCTGGGATGATGCCAAAATCGTCAGTGCACATGGAAGAGGCTGTAATCTTATCTCACATATCTGTTATGCAGAAAAAGTCTTTTCCATACTTGGAACTTCAGACGGTGTAGCAGTTCTGGCAGAGAAGCTGGTAAAATACGGGATGGGTGATGTGCTCCTTTATGTGGGAGAAAATCTGTCTTATGAAAATGAGAAGATTTTTGTAAAACCAGCCAGTGAACTGACAGAATATAAGGGTGATCCTTTGTCCGTCATCTGTGCAGTAAATGAAAATGCAGGAACACGTCTGGAGACGCATGGGATCAGAGATGAGGAATTTATCAGAGGCAAAGCGCCCATGACAAAGGAAGAGGTGCGTACGGTATCCCTTTCCAAACTGCGGCTGACTGCTGATTCTGTCTGCTATGATGTGGGTGCAGGAACAGGCTCACTGTCAATAGAGATGGCACTTCGTGCTCATCAGGGACAGGTCTGGGCAATTGAGAAAAAGGAAGACGCAGTTGAACTGATCCACCGGAATAAGGTGAAATTTGCAGCGGATAATCTGGAGATTGTGGAAGGACTTGCACCGGAGGCTCTGAAAGATCTTCCGGCACCAACCCATGCTTTTATCGGAGGCTCGTCAGGAAATCTGAAAGAGATCGTGAAGCTGTTGCTTGAAAAGAACCCTCAGGTCCGGATCGTGATCAACTGTATCACTCTTGAAACTGTGTCTGAAGCATTGGAAACAGCGAAAGAGTTTGGATTTGAAGAGAATGAGATCGTACAGCTAAGTGCAGCACGTTCAAAGGCAATCGGACGTTATCATATGATGATGGGCGAGAATCCCATTTATATTATTACACTTCAGAATCCCGGGAAATAACAAATGATGCAGATATCAGGGATTACAAATTAACAGTTAAGGAAATACAGATTAACAGTTAATAGATTGGAATGCCCTGAAATTGTTGAAAAAATATAGGACAGAAACAGAGGAGAACAGGGATGGATATTCCAAGAATACTTCTTGCAGCAGGAGCCAGCGGCAGTGGCAAAACACTGATCACCTGCGGACTTCTGCAGGCACTGGTCAATCGAAAAATGAAAGTGGCATCTTTTAAATGCGGACCGGATTATATAGATCCCATGTTTCATTCCAGAGTCATCGGGACGAAATCCCGTAATCTGGACACCTTTTTTACAGATGCCGAGACTACCCGATACCTGCTTGGAAAAAATGCAGCAGACTGCGATATTGCAGTGATGGAAGGTGTTATGGGCTATTATGACGGCGTGGGTGGAATATCCACGAAAGCAAGCGCCTATGACCTGGCAGATACCACAGATACTCCGGTCATCCTTGTGGTAAACAGCAGAGGAATGAGTATTTCCCTGGCAGCTTATATCAAAGGTTTTATGGAGTACAAAGAGAAAAGCCATATCAAAGGCGTGATCTTTAACCAGATGTCTCCCATGCTTTATCCCAGAATGAAGAAGCTGGTGGAAGAACAGCTTGAGGTGGAGGTTCTTGGATATGTGCCAAAGGTAGAGGACTGTGTGATTGAGAGCCGTCATCTGGGTCTTGTGCTTCCTGAGGAGATTTCTGATCTGAAGGAACGTTTGCAGAAGCTGGCCGGAATATTGGAAGACACACTGGAGATCGACAGGATCCTTGCATTTGCCAAAAATGCAGAGGATCTGCAAGTGCCGGAATCTCTGATACAGAAAGACAGGACATATGGATATTGTCTGCCACAGAAGCTGCGTATCGGAGTGGCAAAGGATGAAGCCTTTTGTTTCTTTTATGAAGATAATTTTCGTCTCCTTCAGGAAATGGGGGCAGAGCTGGTTGATTTCTCGCCAGTTCATGATGAACATCTTCCTGCAGATCTGGATGGGATTCTTCTTTATGGCGGTTATCCGGAATTAAATGGAGAGGCACTGGAACGCAATGCATCCATGAAAGAAGAGATTGCACAGGCAGTTAAACAGGGCATGCCATGTATGGCAGAATGCGGAGGCTTTATGTATCTTCATGAGCAGATGGAGGATATGGGCGGAGTGTTCCGGAAAACCTGCGGAGTGATTCCCGGAAAATGTTTCCGTACTCCCAGACTGACCAGATTTGGATATATCACATTAACCGCCGGGAAACCTGTTTTTGGCAGAAGTGCAGAGGAGATCGGTGAGATTCCGGCCCATGAATTCCACTATTTTGATTCTGAGAATTGCGGAAGTGACTTCCATGCGGCGAAGCCTTTAAGTAAAAGAGGCTGGGACTGTATACACAGCAGCAGTAACCTGCTGGCAGGATATCCTCATATCTATTATTATGGAAATCCCCAGATTCCCAGGGCTTTTCTCATGAAATGTCTGGAATATCATAACAAGGAGTTTTAAAAATATGTTATATTACAGTATGCCTGCCCTTGCAGCAGGCTTCATACTTGATCTTATGATAGGAGATCCCAGATGGCTGTATCATCCGGTGTGTCTGATCGGAAATCTGATCGCATTTTTGGAAAAAATACTCCGAAAGATTTTTCCGAAAACAGATAAGGGCGAACTGGCTGCAGGTATAGTGGAAGTGATCCTTGTCTGTCTGTTAAGCGGTGGAATCCCATTTCTGATCCTGCACATTCTCTATGGAATCTCAGTATGGGCGGGATTTGCACTGGAAACCTTCTGGTGTTATCAGCTTCTGGCAACGAAATCTCTGAAAACAGAGAGCATGAAAGTCTATGACAGACTGAAAAACGGAACTTTGGATGAGGCCCGTTATGCAGTATCTATGATCGTAGGTCGTGATACCCAGTCGCTGACAGAGGAGGGGGTTACAAAGGCGGCAGTAGAGACTGTGGCAGAGAATGCTTCTGACGGTGTCATAGCACCGATGCTTTATATGGCAATCGGCGGAGTGTGGCTGATGTTCCTTTACAAAGGAATCAATACCATGGATTCTATGCTGGGATATAAGAATGATAAATATCTGTATTTTGGTCGCTGCGCTGCAAAGCTGGATGATGTGGCCAATTATATTCCAGCCAGACTTTCAGGATGGCTGATGGTGGCAGCCTCTACATTTGTAAAAATGGATGTGAAAAATGCAGCGAAGATCTACCGCAGAGACAGAAGAAATCACGCCAGCCCCAACTCTGCACAGACAGAGGCAGCAATGGCAGGTGCGCTGGAGGTACAGCTTGCAGGCAATGCTTACTATTTCGGAAAGCTTTATGAGAAACCAACCATAGGAGATGGAATCCGCCCTGTGGAGGTGGAGGATATCAGACGTTCCAATCGCCTGCTTTATGCAACAGCGATTCTGGGGGCTGTGATCTTCCTTCTGATCGGAAGCGCAGTGCGATATTGTTTCTTTTTATAATTCCGGTAACGTGGATTGCTGAATAGTTATTAATATAAAACATGTATAGTAAGACAGGAGACAACTGATGACAAAACATATACATGGCGGTGATGTTTATAAATATGATCACTGTCTGGATTTCTCTGCAAACTGTAATCCGCTGGGAACACCGAAGAGTGTAAAGCAGGCGATCATAGACAGTGTAGAGGACCTGAGTGATTATCCCCGTGTAGGATGCGGACCTCTGAAAGAGGCAATCGCAGATTATGAACATACAAAAAAAGAATATCTGATCTGCGGGAATGGAGCCGCAGACCTTATTTTTTCCCTCAGCAGGGCATTGAATCCAAAGAAGGCCCTTCTTCCTGCTCCTACCTTTGCGGAGTATGAACAGGCACTGGTCAGTGTTGGCTGTGAGATCAGCAGATATTATCTGAAAGAGGAAAATGATTTCTGTATACAGAAAGATTATCCGGATGTTCTGAAAAGAGAAAAGCCGGATATTATTTTCCTGTGTAATCCCAATAATCCTACAGGGATCACCATACCTCAGGACCTTCTGGAAGAAATCCTGGAAACCTGTGCCATGCAGGGAATATTTATGGTAGTAGATGAGTGCTTCCTGGATTTTGTAAAAGATTCGGAGAAACATACGCTGAAGGGAAAACTGGAAAAATATCCGGGACTTTTTATTCTTAAGGCATTTACCAAAAGATATGCGATCCCCGGTGTGCGTCTGGGCTATGGATTCTGTTCGGACAGGGAAGTACTTGACCGGATGGAGGCAGTCACCCAGCCCTGGAATGTGTCTACCATGGCACAGCAGGCAGGAATGGCAGCATTGAAGGAATCAGAATATGTGGAAACAGGACGGCAGATCATTTTCCGGGAATCTGCATGGATGAAGGAAAAGATGAGACAGGTTGGGCTGACGGTATATCCTTCTGAAGCAAATTATATATTCTTTTACGGACCTGAGGATCTCTTTGAAAGATGTGTTGCAAAGGGAATCCTGATCCGGGACTGCAGTAACTATCCGGGGCTGAAAAAAGGATATTATCGTGTGGCAGTGAAGCTGCATGAACAGAATGAAAAGCTGATAGAGGTACTGGAAGAAGTGCTTTCATAAGTATTTATACAGGAGAAAAGGGGAAACAAAAAATGGCAAAAGCAATTATGGTGCAGGGGACAATGTCCAATGCAGGAAAAAGCCTTCTGGCAGCAGGGCTTTGCAGGATTTTTAAACAGGATGGATACAGGGTGGCACCCTTTAAATCCCAGAATATGGCACTGAACTCTTTTATTACAGAAGAGGGGCTGGAGATGGGCAGAGCTCAGGTTATGCAGGCGGAGGCAGCCGGAATTAAGCCTTCTGTGCTGATGAACCCCATTCTTCTGAAGCCTACCAATGATGTAGGCTCCCAGGTGATCGTAAACGGAGAAGTCCTGGGAACCATGAGTGCCAGAGACTATTTTAAATATAAGAAAAAGCTGGTGCCGGATATTATGAAAGCCTATGATAAGCTGGCATCAGAAAATGATATCATTGTGATCGAGGGGGCCGGAAGCCCGGCGGAGATTAATCTGAAAACAGAAGATATCGTAAATATGGGAATGGCAAAGATGGCAAAGGCACCGGTGCTTCTGGTGGGAGATATTGACAGAGGCGGTGTTTTCGCACAGCTGATCGGTACAGTGGAGCTTCTGGAAGAGGATGAAAGAGAGATGGTAAAGGGTCTGATCATCAACAAATTCCGTGGCGACAAGACCATCCTTGATCCGGGAGTGCAGATGCTGGAGGAGAGAAGCCATATCCCTGTAGTGGGAGTGGCTCCGTATCTGGATATTCAGGTGGAGGATGAGGACAGCCTCACAGAAAGATTTGACAGAAAACAGGAAGTGGATCTTATTGATATTGCGGTGATCCGGGTGCCAAGGATCTCCAATTTCACAGATTTTAATCCACTGGAAAGTATCCCGGGAGTTTCCCTGAGATATGTACAGCATGTCAGTGAACTGAAAAATCCGGATATGATCATCCTTCCAGGAACAAAAAATACAATGGAAGATCTGCTGTGGATGCGGGCTAATGGTCTGGAAGCTACAGTTTTGAAGGAAGCTGCAAAGGGTAAGATCATCTTTGGAATCTGTGGCGGTTATCAGATGCTGGGTGAGACCTTAAGTGACCCTCATCATGTGGAAGCCGGAGGAACCATCAAGGGAATGGGACTGCTTCCTATGGATACTGTTTTTGCAGAAAAGAAAACCAGAACCAGAGTTTCCGGCAGATTCCTGGAACTCGAGGGAGAACTGCAGGCACTTTCCGGCGCAGAACTGGAGGGTTACGAGATTCATATGGGAGAAACTGTGTTAAAAGGTGAAGCCGGACACAGTGTATCCATTGAAGATCAGGTGTCAGGAGAGTGTAAGGAAGACGGTGCATACTGTAAAAATGTCTGCGGAACCTATGTCCATGGAGTTTTTGACAGGGAAGATGTGGCAGAGGCTGTTGTACGTGTTCTGGGTGAGAAAAAGGGAATCGATGTATCTCAGATGACAGGAATCGATTTTGCAGCATTTAAAGAAACTCAGTATGATATCCTGGCAGCAGAACTGAGAAAACATCTGGATATGAAGAAAATCTATGAAATTCTGGAGCAGGGAATCTGATCCGGAACTGTATGGTGAAAATCCAGATAAACCAATGAGTGATAGATGTAACTATTGTATACGGGAATTTATGGAATTTGGGAGATAAGGAATGAAAGTAGAACTGGAAAATGTAAAACCAATGGATATAGAGAAACGCAGCTTTGAGATCATCACAGAGGAACTTGGAGATAAAAAGCTGGTTCCCGGAACAGAGCTGATCGTAAAGAGATGTATTCACACAAGCGCAGACTTTGATTATGCAGAGAATCTCTGTTTCTCTGAGAATGCAGTTGAGAAAGCAATCGCTGCTATTAAAGACGGTGCCTGCATTGTGACAGATACACACATGGCAGAGTCCGGGATCAACAAGAGAGTCCTTTCCCGTTACGGCGGAGAAGTATTCTGCTTTATCTCTGACGAGGACGTAGCTGCCACAGCCAAAGCCAACGGAACCACAAGAGCTACAGCCAGCATGGATAAGGCTGCTGCCATGGGAAAGAAGCTGATCTTTGCCATCGGAAATGCCCCCACTGCGCTGGTACGTCTCTATGAACTGATTGAGGATGGCAAGCTGGATCCTGAGCTGATCATCGGTGTGCCGGTAGGCTTTGTAAATGTGGTCCAGTCCAAGGAACTGATCATGCAGGCAGACGTACCTTATATTGTAGCCAGAGGAAGAAAGGGCGGAAGCAATGTTGCCGCATGTATCTGTAATGCATTGCTTTATATGATTGATAATAACAGAGGATACTAATTAATTCTGTATCTGACTGATATCCTTTAACAGCTTGCATGCCGGGACGAAATCTGCCACAGGCATGGAGGAGCAGGAGAGAATCAGGGTAATCTTACCGGGAGTCTCTCTCAGAAGCTGCAGGCGCAGACCATTGGTCTGTGCCTTTTTTTGAAGCTCCTGCCAGGTAAGAGTTGTGGACAGAGTCAGGGCCAGGCTGGTACCTGCGGCTCCGGTCTGGATCTGGGAATCTTTTCCAAATACTTCCCGCACAGCACTGCGGAGTGCTTTCAGCTTTACAGAATACAGACGTTTCAGCTTACGGGTCTGTGCTGCCAGGTGACCATCCCGGATAAACTGGCACAGAGCAATCTGCTCTGCCTTTGATGCTGTCTGATTATATTGGTCTGCTTTTTTTCTGTACAGTGCAGACAGCTCCGGAGGCAGGACCATAAAACTGATACGGATGGAGGGCAGCAGAAGTCTGGAAAAGGTTCCCAGATACACCACATTCTGACCGCCTGCCAGACCAAAAAGAGAAGGGGTAGGCTTCTGCAGATACACAAATTCATTTTCAAAATCATCCTCAATGACCAGACTGCCATGTGCAGCAGAGTAATTCACCAGTTCCAGGCGTCTGGAAACAGGCATAATATCACCCCATTTTGTCATATGTGCAGGGGAAACATAAATAATATCACAGTCCTTATTCCTGTAATCTACCTGAAATCCATAGTCATGGAACACAGTACTTCCCTGTACAAAAGAAGAATTGGGAAAAGAAACAGTCCGACGTTGATCAAGGAGCGGGCAGAGGATGTGCAAAAGGCTCTGGATACCTGCACCGATCACAATATCCTCCCCACTACATAGCACGTTTCTACGTTCTCTCACATAATCGGCAAGTGTATCTCTCAGGTCAGCCTCACCCTGAGGCTCTCCATAAGACAGTAATCTTTCATCCTGGCGAAGAGCGCTTTTGATATAACGTCTCCAAAGGTCAAAACGGAAACTCTCCCGATCTACTCCTGAAGATGCAAAATCAAACCGGCAAGGTGTCTGAGCATGTTTCTCTGTTTTTCTGACAGATGTGTGTTGTCTGTCAGCTATATCTGTCACATAGTATCCGCTCTGGGCTTTGGAAATAATATATCCCTCCGCAGCCAGCTGCAGATAGGCATTTTCAATGGTGGTGCGGCTCAGCTTTAGTTCCTGCGAACATTTTCGAAGAGAGGGCATCCTGCTTCCGGGCGGGAGCTTTTTCTCCATGATCAGCTCCCTGTAATAGTGGAACACCTCCAGATACAGGTGCTCCCTTTTTTTATTCTTATCTAAAATCAATTCCATATGTAAAACTCCGATCCTTCAAACATGCTGATGGCATTCTTGAATTGCTATAGGGTTAAAAATAAACTGACCCTTAAAAAAACATTAAATCTGGCTATATTCATATATCCACTGTGATGCTATATTAATACAAAGCATAAAAGAAAGCAAGAGGAATAAAAAATTGAAAAAAATTGCAGTAATTCATGATCTGTCCGGTCTGGGAAAATGCTCTCTTACAGCAGCGATTCCTGTAATTTCCGCCATGGGAGTCCAGGCTTGTCCGCTGCCCACCGCAATATTGAGTAATCAGACAGGATATGGATCTTATTTCTGGGATGATTATACAGACCGGATGGAGCTGATCATGGATGAGTGGAAAAAAACGGGATTTACACCGGATGGTGTTTATACAGGATTTCTGGGAGATGCCAGACAGGTGGATTTGATCCTGAAATTTGTAGATATGTTCTGCACAGAGGGAACACATATCCTGGTTGATCCGGTTATGGGAGACAGAGGGGAAACATACAAAACCTATTCAGAGACTCTCTGTGAAAAAATGCGGACTCTGGTCAGAGAAGCTACAGTGATTACGCCGAACCTGACAGAGGCACTTCTTCTTCTGTATGGAGAAGAGGGGATGAAAGAAAGAATGAAAGAACTTTCTGATATGGAAGAAACACAGTTGCTTAAGGAAATTGAAAAATCTGGAAGAGATCTGACTCTGCGTTTTGGACTGGAATCAGTTGTGATCACAGGAGTAGAGGTGTCTGGCAGTGACGGCAGAGCACGAATGGGAAATCTGGTTCTGGAAAAAGAAAAAGCGGACTGGTGTTTTTCTGTAAAAGAAGGCGGCAGCTATTCCGGAACAGGAGATCTTCTGGCATCTGTACTGAGTGCGGGAATGGTGAGAGGGATTCCCATGAAAGCGTGTGTGGAGAAGGCTGTTGAATTTCTGGGTGGAGCTATTCACGATGCAGTGGAAGAAGGAACTGACAGAAATGACGGAGTCTGCTTTGAAAAATATCTGGGGATACTGACACAGATATAAAACAGGAAATCATAGATACTAAATGCCGGATAGTTAAGTAAAATATATAACAGGAGGGATCATATTATGTCTGAATTAACAGCAAAAGAGAACATCAAAACAGCCGACACAGTGAAAAGGATCACAGCCACAGCGGTAATGGCAGCATTGACTACTTTAATGACAGCTTATATCTTTCACATTCCGGTAGGGGTGAACGGAGGATATGTACATCTGGGAGACACTATGATCTATCTGGCAGCAGCGTTTCTGCCATTGCCTTACGCATGTGCGGCAGGAGCGATCGGAGGTGGTCTGGCAGACCTTCTGACAGCACCTGTATGGGCTCCTGCAACCATAATCATCAAAATGCTGATCTGTCTTCCGTTTTCTTCTAAAGGAACAAAGCTGGTCACAAAGAGAAATGTAGTTGCATTACTTCTTGCATTCGCCATCTCAGCAACAGGATACTATATTGCAGAAGGAATTATGTTTGGATTTACAGCATCCTTCTTTACTTCTGTCAGCGGAAGTATTGTACAGTCAGGTGGAAGTGCTATTATGTTTGTGATCATCGGTACTGCACTTGATAAAATCGGATTTAAGACCAATATTGCGAAATAATACGAAAAATAAAATAACTGAGTTTAAAATGAGGAAAATATAAAATGACAACAGATATCATATACAGATATAAAAACCAGGTATATTTTAACATTACCAATAAATGTCCATGCAGATGCACTTTCTGCATCCGAAATACAGAGGATGCCATCGGTGAGGCATCCAATCTCTGGTTTGAACATGAACCTGCATTGGAAGAGATTTACAAAGCCATTGATGAGTTTGATTTTTCAGACTGTAATGAAGTGGTTTTCTGCGGATACGGAGAACCGACCATGGCTCTTGAGAACCTTATAGCAGTAAGCAAATATATCAGGGAAAGATACCCATTCCGGATCAGGCTGAATACCAACGGATTATCTGATCTGATCCACAAACGTTCTACTGCAGAAGAAATCTGTCAGGCTGTAGACAGTATATCCATCAGCCTGAATATGCCGGACGCAGCATCCTACAATGAAGTAGTCCGTCCAGCATACGGCGAGAAGTCCTTTGACGCCATGCTGAAATTTGCAAGAGACTGCAAGCAGTATCTTGATGATGTACGCTTCACAGTTGTAGATGTGATCGGCGAGGAAAAAGTAGAGCAGAGCAAAATCCTGGCTGCTCAGAATGGGATTCCGTTAAGAGTAAGAAAATATTCACCGTGATACAGAATAGAAAATTTCTGTTTTTGCTTTTAAATTTGCCTGAAAACTACAGCAGTCATGCACCTTACCGTGCGTGGCTGCTTATTTTTTATGTTATAGGAAATTATTCTGTAATGTTTCTATAACATAAAAAGCCTTCCGGGCAGGATGAAGTCCCCTTCTTCGAAAATTGCAAAAAGTAATAAGTAATAAGCAATAAGAGAGTGCACTTGACATATGATATTCTTTATACTATATTATATTTAACACTTAGGTTAAATGTTAAATGAAAGGCTGTGATGAACTTTTGGGATTACAGGATACTTTGAAAGCACTGGCAGATCCAATACGACGTGAGATTCTAAATTTGTTAAAGGGCGGACGGCTTTCAGCAGGAGAGATATGTGAACATTTTTCAGTGACGGGGGCGTCTATATCCAGACATCTGGCAATATTAAAGGATGCTGATCTGATCAGGAGCAAAAGGGAAGGAAAATTTATTTATTACGAACTAAATACTTCTGTATTGGAGGATGTTATGTTGTGGATCACAGACTTAAAGGGGGTATCGGATTATGAAGGAAATGATTAAAAAATATAAAGGTACATTGATCTGTTCTGTACTGGTAATGCTTGCAGGAATTTTGGTGGGTTTTACGATGGCGCAGAGCATATGGATAAACGTGTTTTTTGTAGTGACAGATTGTATACTGGTGACAATCATCTTTTATGACAACAGGAACAGACAGCAGAGCAGCAAGGTTATAGGGATGGTCATATGGATGATACCTGTTACCGCGTTAATCTATAATGGTATGGCAAGACTGATCAGTATGGATGCGGATAGTGAGAATCTGTTTATGGCAGTAATTTACTTTGGAACAGGATTACTGTTTATGATCATAGGAAATTATTTGCCAAAGGTGAAACAGAATAACACCATAGGAATCAGAGTTGTATGGACATTGCAGGATGAAGAAAACTGGAGTGCAACTCATAGATTCAGTGGAAAATTATGGGTGGCATCAGGTGTCTTATGTATGCTTTGCGGCCTTTTTGGAGAAAGCATTGCTGCTTTGGTTTTGTATATTGTGAGCATTATGGCTGCTGCAATTGTCAGCATTCTTTATTCTTATCTTTTTTATAAGAAAAAAATGGCAGCCGGAGAAAAATTAAAAATCCAGTATAACAAGAAGACAATCGTGATATATGTAATCGTATCAGTTTTTGTCGTAATATTTACTATATGGACTTTGTTCTGGGGTGGTATTGATATCAGTTTCCATGATAATGATTTTACTGTTGAGGCACAGGGATGGAGTGATTATACAGTGGATTATGAGCAGATTGACAGTATCTCATACAAAGAAAATTTATTTCAAAATGGGAATGATCGCAGAACAAATGGTATGGGAAACCTGAAGTATGGTATGGGAAATTTCAGAAATGATATTTATGGAGATTATATCCGCTACACCCATGCATCCTGCCACTCATATGTAGTTATGGATATAGGCGGAAAAATATTGGTGGTAAATGGCGCAGATGAATCAGAAACAAAGAAAATTTATGACACTCTCAGAGAGAAATGTCAGATGAATTAGTGTGTGTTTAATCGAATCAGGCAAGTAGCAAAATAACAGGTATTGCGGTTATAAATCACAATACCTGTTATTTTTTGATGCGATTGCGGGTATCATGGAACCATGAAGGTGATTTCTATGATAAACAGACAGTTCTACATCAATAAGATTATGCCATATGCTGATACGTCTTGTGTAAAAGTATTGACTGTCTTTATACAATCTTAATACGGAATCATAGACTTTTATACTATCTTTGAAAGCAATTGTATATAATAAGACGCATTATGAAGATATTGCTATAGAATCATTAGTAAGGAGTTATGATCATTTATGCCGGAAAAAATGTGTAAGAAAAAACACCTGACGTCTTTTCAGCTGATTATTCTGGGATTTGCAGGTGTGATCCTTTTGGGAAGCATTTTGCTGATGCTTCCGGTTTCTTCTTTGGAGAAAGTGCCGACGCCATTTCATGAGGCACTTTTTACAGCCACTTCGGCAGTATGCGTTACAGGACTTGTAGTAAAGGACAGCGGAAGTTACTGGTCTGTGTTCGGACAGACAGTTATTCTTGCGCTTATACAAATAGGTGGACTTGGAGTAGTAACCGTAGCGGCAGCGGTTTCGCTTCTTTCAGGGAAAAAAATATCTCTCATGCAAAGAAGTACAATGCAGGATGCAATTTCAGCACCTAAAGTTGGAGGAATTGTCAGACTGACAAGGTTCATTTTAAAGGGGACTCTTTTGATTGAAGCAGCAGGAGCTATGTTATTGCTGCCGGTTTTTGTATCGGATTATGGCTTAAAGGGAATCTGGATGGCAGCCTTTCATTCTGTTTCTGCTTTTTGTAATGCAGGATTTGACATTCTGGGAACAGCAGATAATGCCTTTCCGTCTCTGACGGGCTATTCCGGAAATATCCTTATAAATGTGGTAATTATGCTGCTGATCATTACAGGAGGAATTGGTTTTCTTACCTGGGATGATATTTATAGGAATAAAATGAATTTTAAACGTTACCGCATGCAAAGCAAGATTATTCTCATGACTACTGTATGCCTGATTGTTTTTCCGGCATTTTTTTTCTTTGCCTGTGATTTGAAAAACCTGCCTGCGGGAGAACGCCTGTTAGCTGCCATGTTTCAATCGGTAACTACAAGAACTGCCGGCTTTAATACCATAGATATTTCAGAGATGAGCGAGGCATCAAAAGCGGTTATGATACTGTTAATGTTGATTGGTGGTTCGCCGGGTTCTACAGCAGGAGGAATGAAAACAACTACTTTTACGGTACTGATTTTAAATGCAATTGCAACCTTTCGCAGTCAGGAAAATGCAGGGGCTTTTGGACGGAGACTGGAGTATCATGTGATAAAAAATGCAGCCACAATAGCTATGCTCTATTTTACATTATTCTTTTGTGGAGGTGTTGCAATCAGCGTATACGAAGGTCTTCCCCTTTTGGATTGTCTATATGAAGCAGCTTCAGCTGTGGGCACGGTAGGTCTGACCTTGGGAGTCACACCGGGACTTCATGTTTTTTCACAAGTTGTGCTGATCATACTGATGTATCTGGGACGCGTAGGTGGCCTGACCCTGATTTATGCAGTATTCTCAGGAAGAAATAAGGGAAATGCAAAGCTTCCTCTGGAGAAAATCACAGTTGGATGAGAAGGAGAAAAGTAATATCATGAAGAATGTATTGATTATTGGACTTGGAAGATTTGGAAGACATATTGCCATGCAGCTGAGTCAGCTTGGGCATGAAATTATGGCAGTTGACTGGAATGAAGAAAGGGTGGACAAAGTGCTTCCGTTTGTGACTAACGCCCAGATTGGGGACAGTACCAATGCTGAATTTTTACAATCCCTTGGAATTGGAAACTACGATATCTGTTTTGTGACTATTGGAGGAAGCTTTCAGAGTTCTCTTGAGACCACTTCCCTTCTGAAAGAACTGGGAGCAAAACTGGTAATATCCAGAGCTGAACGTGATGTCCAGGAAAAATTTCTCTTACGTAATGGTGCAGATAAGGTGGTTTATCCAGAAAAGCAGGTTGCAAAATGGGCATCTATCCGTTACACAGATGATCATATCCTTGATTATATGGAGGTGGATGCTTCCCATGCGATTTTTGAGGTAGAAGTGCCGGAGGAATGGACTGGAAAAACTGTAGGCGGACTGGATATCAGAAAGCGTTACAATATTAATATTCTGGCAGTAAAAAATGAAGGAGAATTTAATATTGCAATTTCTCCGGATACGTATTTGGAAGAGAATAGTAAATTGCTGGTGCTGGGAGAATACAGAGCTCTTCAGAAGTGCTTCCGCATATAGTACAGCGAATATTAAGTAACTGCTATATTGACTTGTCTGATTTTTCATCTGCGGCGTTGTCGTCAATCGCCGTAGCCACCGCTACGCCTCATTCCTCCGCCTTGCAGCTGAAGAAATCATCCTGCGTCAATATAGCAGAAACTTAATTTTCGCTGTACTAGTAAAAAAGATTTTTGACCACAACACAGCCCCATGATATAATTTTCAAAACAGTAAAAAAGGTGGGGGACAGGATGAGTTTAAAAAATGTGAATCATCAGAAACGGTCATTCATATGGTCTATGGAAAAACCGTCTGCAAAGGATTATTTTCTGACGGTATTTATATTTGCGGTATGCACTTTAATTGGTCTGTTGTTTCAGAAACTGAATTTTACGGATACGAACATTGTAACCATATATATTCTGGGGGTTTTGCTTACTTCGATTGTGACAGATGGCTATCTTTGTAGTGTGGCAGGCTCTTTTTTAAGTGTATTTTTATTTTGTTTTTTTCTGACAGAACCAAGGATGTCTTTCAAAACCTATGCGGTGGGTTATCCGGTGACATTTTTCATAATGCTTATTTCATCCGTACTTACGGGAGCACTTGCAGCAAAGCTGAAAACACATGCAAAGCTGTCTACACAGCTTGCTTTTCGTACACAGATTCTGTTCGATACAGACCGTCTGCTGCAAAAGGCAAAAGGAGAAACAGAGATTCTTGATGTCACCTGTACACAGCTTCTCCGTTTATTAAACCGCAATATTACAGCATATGTAGTAGAAAATGGAATTTTATCAGAGGGAAAGCTTTTTTCCGGGGAAAAAGAGGACACAGAAGATTTTTTGATACCAGAAGAGCAGCAGATAGCCAGATGGGTCTGTGAAAACAGGCAGCATGCCGGTGCGTCCACACACCATTTTCCTCAGGCTAAATGTTTATATCTGGCAATCCGGAGCGGGGATAATGTTTACGGTGTGATCGGGATACCATTGCAAAAAGAAATACTGGACTCTTTTGAATACAGCATCCTGTTGTCTGTAATAAATGAATGTGCGCTTGCAATGGAAAATGCAAAAAATGCATTAGAAAAAGAAAAAAATGCAGTTATGGCCAAAAATGAACAGCTGCAGGCAGATCTTCTTCGGGCGATTTCGCATGATCTTCGTACGCCGCTTTGCTCCATTTCCGGTAATGCAGATATGCTGCTTGGCAATAGCGACCGTCTGGACGAAGCTACAAAACATCAGATTTATAGCGATATCTATGATGATTCTGAATGGCTGATCGGAGTTGTGGAGAATCTGCTTTCTATTACCAGACTGAATGACGGAAGACTGAAATTTAAATTTACAGACCAGCTTCTGGATGAGGTGATTGCAGAATCCCTGCGGCATATCAGCCGGAAACATGATGATTATAAAATTGTGACAGACTGCGAAGAACTTGTTCTTGCACGTATGGATGTACGTCTTATTATGCAGGTTCTGGTAAATTTAGTTGACAATGCAATAAAATATACACCACCGGGTTCTGTGATCTTTATTCGGGGAACGAAAACAGATGGAAAAGCGCAGATAAGTGTGGAAGATAATGGCCCGGGAATTCCGGAAGAAATGAAAACACATATTTTTGAGATGTTTTATACAGGGAAAACAACAGTTGCGGATAGTCACCGAAGTCTGGGACTTGGACTGGCACTTTGCCATTCTATTATAGAAGCACATGAAGGAACCCTGGTTTTGACAGATCATGATCCTCATGGATGCAATTTTACTTTTACTTTACCCTTAAGCGAGGTGACATTAAATGAATAAAACATTAATTCTGGTGGTTGAGGATGACAGACCCATACGCAATCTGATCGTTACTACATTAAAAACACATGACTATAAATATCTGGCTGCAGAAAACGGATCTTCAGCTATTCTGGAAGCTTCGTCCCACAATCCGGATATTGTTCTTCTGGATCTGGGGCTTCCTGATATGGAAGGGGTAGAAGTGATAAAAAAAATCCGTACCTGGTCGAATATGCCGATTATTGTGATCAGCGCCAGAAGTGAGGACACAGATAAAATAGAGGCGCTGGATGCAGGAGCAGATGATTATATTACGAAACCGTTCTCTGTTGAGGAATTACTTGCGCGTATCCGTGTCACCCAGAGGAGACTTGCGGTTATGCAGAGCGGAGAGCAGATAGAAAGCTCTGTTTTTGAGAATGGTGGATTAAAGATAGACTATACGGCAGGCTGTACATATCTGAAGGGAGAGGAATTGCATCTGACACCTATAGAATATAAGCTGCTCTGTCTTTTGTCCCGCAATGTGGGAAAGGTATTGACACATACCTATATTACCCAGCAGATTTGGGGACGATGTTCGGATAATGACGTTGCTTCTCTTAGAGTTTTTATGGCAACATTGCGAAAAAAACTGGAGCCTGAGAAAAATGGAGTGCAATACATCCAGACACATATTGGCATTGGATATCGCATGCTTAGAATTGAGAAGTAAAAAGCTAGTACATCGTTTCGTAAATAACTATACCAATCCGCATCCTACGCGATTGGTATAGTTATTTCGAAAACGATGTACTAGATACGGAGTATGTCACAGAGGATATCGCCCAACCATCTGATTTGATGATACAACAATATCTTGTTTTTATAGCAATCCTCGTAAATAATGCATTTAAGAGGATTGCTATAGATTTATTTCTCATAATATAATAAGAAGGAACCCTCCCAATATTAACAGCAATGAGGAAACAACTGAAAAGATCTGGGCTCCTACACCTGGGGTGCCGCCCTGTTTGATCGCTTCATCGCGGTCAAGTTTATTTTTCATTAGATTCTCTGTGATTCCGGGTGCGGATTTGAGAGTCTGTCCGTCCTGTATGCCGATAGCAGTTACGGTTTGCCCTGTTTCGAAATCAGCAGCAGAATAATAATAACGAACATCATATTCTTTATGTGAACGTGTCGTCTGGTTCGATGGTTCTATAAAATGCTTCTGTGTATAGGTGTTATCCGGTACATATGTATAACCGGCAGATGATAATGCTGCCTTGTCGTAATCTTCCCAGGTTTTGGTCAGCATAATATCATCAATAAAATCCTGCGAAAGTGCATAATTTCCAATTTTCCCCTGGCCTGATACCGGCATGCTGCTGAAAGATGAATTCCATTCCAGAACGCCATATTTCTTTTCGTCGTCAGTCATTGCCTCCTTCTTTTTGGAAGAAGATTTTGTTAATTTCATTGTCTGTTTTGAACATGAAATGCGGATGCTGTCAAAGTCCAGTCCAAGCTCATCATCATGTGCCGGTTCAGTCAGCTCAAATGTGCCGCATACAATGACGGTTTTTCCATCGTTTTCCGGGTCGATCGTATCTGCTGCATCAACGTAAACTGCGTCTTTCAGAGCTGCTTTTGTTTTGGGGTTATCCACAAAGATCATCTTTAAAGCAGATACAAAAAAGAATATTCCGATTATTACAAGGAGAATCCCTCCTGTTTTCTTCAATATCTTCATAATTTTCATCACCTTCCCTTTCTTTTAATATTTTCTGCAAGTATCTCAATCATATTATTACATATTTTGCTTCGTTTGCCACTGTCACTTGCGATAGTAATAGGTTAGATTATTTTCTGGAATTACAGTAGGATTCATGCTATTATAAACAGTAATAAGACGGATAACAATAAGAAGGGATGCTTTATAAATGGAAGGGGAGATAAGATGGCAGGATTAAAAAAACTTCCAATTGGAATTGAGAATTTTGAAGAGATGCGTCGGGAAGATTTCTATTATGTAGATAAGTCACATGTAATTGAACAATTGCTTACCCAGTGGGGAAAGGTAAACCTGTTTACCCGTCCGAGACGCTTTGGAAAATCCCTGAATATGAGTATGCTCCAGAGTTTTTTTGAGATTGGAAAAGATAAGACTTTGTTTGATGGGCTGAGGATTTCAGATAATCAGGAATTATGTGAAAAATATCAGGGGAAATTTCCGGTGGTTTCTGTCAGTCTGAAGGGAATCAATGGTGCCACATATGAGGAAGCCCGCAGATTTCTCATAAAAACAATCAATGAAGAAGCCCGCAGGCTATCCGTACTTTCAGACAGCACAGAGCTTGATGAGACAGATCACGAATTGCTGATACAGTTAAAGAAAAAAGAAATGACAAACGATTCTCTGGTGTACAGTATCCGTGAGCTGACAGAATTGCTGGAAAAGCACTATGGCAGAAAAGTAATTGTTCTGATCGATGAATATGACGTACCTCTGGCAAAGGCAAATGAAAATGGCTATTATGATGAAATGGTATTGCTGATCCGCAATTTATTTGAGAATGCATTAAAAACCAACAGCAGTCTGAAATTCGCAGTGCTGACAGGATGCCTGCGGATTGCAAAAGAAAGCATTTTTACAGGTCTTAACAACTTTAAAGTTTATTCCATTACAGATAAGAGCTTTGATGAAACATTTGGATTTACAGATGCGGAAGTAAGGGAACTCCTCCGGTATTATGGACAGGAAAAATATTATGAGACAGTGAAAGAGTGGTATGACGGCTACCGGTTTGGAAATGTGGATGTTTATTGTCCATGGGATGTGATCAATTTCTGCAGTGATCATCTGGCAGATCCCGGACTGGAACCGAAGAATTACTGGGCGAATACAAGTGGAAACAGTGTGATCAGTCATTTCATTGACAGTGTGGGAAAACCACAGAAGCTGACCAGAATGGAGCTGGAACAGCTGGTAAATGGAGGGATTGTCCAGAAAGAAATTAATTCTGAGCTTACCTATAAGGAATTATATTCTTCCATAGACAATCTGTGGAGCACACTTTTTATGACAGGATATCTGACACAGAGAGGGGAACCCAGTGGTAACAGATATAATCTGGTTATTCCCAACAGAGAGATCCGAAATATTATCACCAACCATATTCTGAAAATGTTCAAAGAAAATGTAAAGGACGATGGAAAAACAGTCAGTGATTTGTGTGATGCACTGCTGAACCAAAATCCGGAAAAAGTAGAGTTGATTTTTACAGAATATATGAAGAAAACGATCAGCATAAGAGATACCTTTGCGCAGAAACCAACGAAAGAAAATTTCTATCATGGATTGCTGCTGGGGATCCTGGGATTCAAAGAGAACTGGTCAGTAATGTCTAATCGGGAATCAGGAGATGGATTCGGGGATATTCTAATTCGTATAGAAGATGAAGATGTGGGGATTGTGATCGAAGTAAAATATGCAGATGACGGAAATCTTCAGGGAGAGTGCGAAAAAGCACTTCAGCAGATTATAGATATCAGATATACTGAGTCGTTGGAACAGGAAGGGATTCATACAATTATAAAATATGGAATCGCCTGTTACAGAAAGAAATGTAAGGTGCTGATGAGAATAGACAAACAGTGAACACAGAATATTCAGACCTCATTACCGGATGCAGAACGAACGGTAATGAGGTCTTGTCACGTTATCCTTTAGTTACTGTTCACTCCGTTCACAGTAACTTAGCCAAAATTCATTCCAGATTGCCTGCGGCAATGGAATTTTGGCTTGTATGTCGCGGGATAGTGGTATGTGAACAGTAACATCCTTTACTCTAATGCTGAGTTTTTTCCGTGTTTACAATTGACATCTTAACAGGAAATGATTATGATATTTCTGACAGTGCTTTTTAGCTGTCCGGATTTCTTATCAAATCAAATACCCTGTTGCCAGTGGGATATTTGATTTGATATGAAATGAATGAGGAATGGTGAAATACGAAGGAGAGTTAGAAATTATGAGTATTTCCATGATTGGAATTGACCATAATATGGCACCGGTGGATATTCGTGCGAAATTTGCATTTACAAAGAAAAATGCCGGTGAAGCAATGGAAAAAATAAAGAATGAAAATGGAATATATGGATGCGTGATCTTGTCCACCTGTAACCGACTGGAGGTCTGGGCAAGTGTGGATGATGAGGAGGATGTCTGTCTTTATGACTGCCTCTGCAGGATAAAGGGAATCACTGAGGATTCCTACAGACAATATTTTGTGGAGCGTAAGGATCAGGAGGCAGTTGAGCATCTTTTTTATCTTACCAGTGGTCTGAAATCACAGATCATAGGGGAGGATCAGATCCTTACACAGGTGAAGGATGCCCTGAATCTGGCAAGAGAGAATTTTGCGGCAGATGGTGTTCTGGAGGTTTTGTTCAGAATGGCTGCCACAGCAGGAAAGAGGATTAAGACAGAGGTTCCTTTTTCTCATGGAAATCCGTCAGTGATCCATCAGGCCATCGGATTTCTGGCAGAGAAAGGGTATTCTCTCAGGGATAAGACCTGTATGGTTATCGGTAACGGTGAGATGGGTAAGGTGGCTGCTCAGGCTTTGCAGGAGGCAGGTGCAGATGTAACAGTGACCATCCGTCAGTACAGAAGCGGAGTTGTGAATATTCCGCTGGGCTGCAAGCGTATTAATTACGGTGACAGAATGGAGTATATGCCACAGTGTGATCTTGTAGTAAGTGCAACTGCAAGCCCGAATTTTACATTAAAAGAAGAATTGTTCCAGGGAATCCGGACAAAGGATGACCTGATCCTGATCGATCTGGCAGTTCCCAGAGATATAGAGCCATCTGTTGGAAAGATCCAGGGGGTCACACTTTATGACATGGACAGCTTCCGTATAGAGGAAGTTCCTGCAGAACTTCAGGAAAATCTGGAGGCAGCAGGCGCGATCGTAAGAGAGCAGATGGATGAATTTTTCCAATGGCTGGATGGAAGAGACCTGATCCCAAGAATTCAGGATATTAAAGATGAGGCAGTCAATGACCTGAATTTAAGGATTGCAAAGATATTAAAGAAAACACCTATGGAAGAGGATGACAGGCAGAATCTGGTCCATGCAGTGGATACGGCAGCAGGAAAAGTAGTAAATAAACTGATCTTTGGTCTGCGTGACAGTCTGAATCAGGAGATTTTCCTTGAGTGTGTGGCAGGACTGGAGAAAATATATGAAGAATAAGCCGTATTTTCCAATGTTTATAGACTTATCAGATAAGAATATCGTGGTTGTAGGCGGCGGAAACATTGCAACCCGTCGAGTGAAAACCCTTTTATCATTCACCAGAAATATCAGAGTCATTGCTCCGAAGGTCACCATGGAGATGATGGAGCTTGGCAAAGCCGGCTATGTAGAGCTGATCACACGTCCGGTGAAGCGTACAGACTTTGCGATGGCATATATGGTGATCGCAGCTACCAATGACAGAAAGTTAAATGATGAGATCCACAGGATCTGCAGGCAGGAAGGCGTTTATGTTAATGTAGCCAGTGACAGGGAGCAGTGCGATTTTTATTTCCCGGGAATTTATATGGAAGAGGGACTGGTGGTGGGAATTACAGCCAGTGGTCTGGACCATAAAAAAGCGCGCAGGATAAGAGAAGAGATTCAGAATGCCCTGGAGAGAGTTGCGCAGGAAGATGATAATGAGGAGGAAAATGATGACTGAGGTGATCATTGGAAGTAGAGAGAGTAAGCTGGCAGTTCTCCAGAGTGAGATGGTAAAAAGCTACATAGAACAGAAAAACCGTGAAGAAAATGCCGGCTCTGAAATAACAGTAAATATCCTGACTATGAAAACGACAGGAGATATTATTCTGGATCGTACCCTGGATAAGGTGGGCGGAAAAGGACTGTTTGTAAAAGAACTGGACAGGGCATTGCTGGATGGTAAAAGCAATCTGTCTGTACACAGTCTTAAGGATATGCCTATGGAGGTTCCAAAAGAGCTTCCGCTTCTGGCCTTTTCAAAGCGTGAGGATCCAAGAGATGTACTGGTGCTTCCTGAGGGAGTGGCGGAGCTGGATCCGGATAAACCTCTGGGATGTTCCAGCTTAAGGAGAACTCTTCAGTTAGAGAAGCTGTATCCTGAGATGGAGGTAAAGAGTATCCGTGGAAATCTGCAGACAAGGCTTCGCAAGCTGGATGAAGGAGAGTATTCCGGGCTGATCTTGGCAGCGGCAGGTCTGAAACGACTGGGGCTGGAAAGTAGGATCAGCAGATATTTTACACCGGATGAGATGATTCCTTCAGCAGGTCAGGGAATCCTGGCTGTACAGGGACGCAAAGGTGAGGATTATGGGTATCTGGACGGATACTGTGACAGGGATGCCTGGATTGCAGGAACTGCAGAGCGCGCATATGTAAAATATCTGGACGGAGGATGTTCTTCGCCTGTAGCTGCATTTGCAGAGGTGGACGGAGATGAGATCTTTATCCGCGGTTTATATTACAGTGAAGCTACAGGAAAGTGGCTTACAGGTCAGATCAGAGGTGCAGCAGAGGATGGAGAGAAGCTTGGAACAGATCTTGCAAAGCAATTGAAATCTGACTGTGAGGGAAAGTAATAAAATATTTATCTGATTCGTTGAAACTGAACTGAAATTGCTATAGGATACAAATTTCAGAATACAAAATTTCAGGATACAAAATTTATAGAAAAAAATTCTTGTGACCATAAAGGAGAAGAAACATGGCAGCTGGCAAGGTTTGGCTGGTTGGTGCGGGACCGGGTGATATCGGGCTTTTTACATTAAAGGGCGCAGCGGTTCTGCAGCAGGCAGATGTGGTAGTATATGACAGTCTGGTAGGCGAAGGGGTTCTGGCAAAGATTCCGGAGCATGCCAGACTGATTAATGTAGGTAAAAGAGCAAATCACCATACAATGGTGCAGGAGGATATTAATAAGGTTCTTCTGGAAGAAGCTGAAAAAGGAAATAAAGTGGTAAGGCTTAAAGGTGGAGATCCCTTTCTCTTTGGAAGAGGCGGGGAGGAACTGGAACTTCTTTCTGAGAATGGAATCCCTTATGAGATCGTGCCCGGAGTGACATCTCCCATCTCTGTTCCTGCTTATAATGGGATTCCTGTGACACACAGGGATTTCTGTTCGTCCTTACATATTATTACAGGACATAAACGTGCAGGGCAGGAGTATGATATAGATTTTAAAGCACTGACTCAGACAAAGGGAACACTGGTGTTTCTCATGGGAATTGCAGCACTGGAGGATATCTGCAAAGGGCTTCTTGCAGGCGGCATGGATTCGGATATGCCGGCAGCAGTTCTTCAGAAAGGAACAACAGCAGGACAGAAGCGGGTGGTTGCTACTGTAGGTACCCTCAAGGAAGAGGTGGACAGACAGGGGATAGAGACACCTGCCATTATTGTTGTGGGAAAGGTATGTTCTCTGGCTGACAAATTTGCCTGGTATGAGAAGCTTCCTCTGGCAGGCTGGAAGGTTCTGGTCACAAGACCAAGACAGCATATTTCAAAGACAGCAGATCTTCTCCGTCAGAAAGGCGCCGAGGTTCTGGAGCTGCCGTCTATCTGTACAGTACCTGTTGAGGATAATGGCAGACTGTATGAGGCATTTGAGAAACTGGATACTTATCAGTGGATCATTTTTACAAGCCCTGCAGGTGTGGAGATCTTTTTTGACGAGATGGACAGAAAAGAGATGGATGTGCGCAGCCTGGGACAGGCGAAGATCGCAGTGATCGGTGAAGGAACGAAGAAAAAGCTGAAAGAGCATCACCTGCTGGCTGATTTTGTGCCAGGTGTGTATGACGGAGATACTCTTGGAGCAGAGCTTGCAAAAGAACTTCAGGGAAATGAAAAAATTCTGATCCCAAGAGCCGAAGCCGGAAATAAAAAGCTGACAGAATTGCTGGAGCAGACAGGGGCACAGGTGGATGATATTGCAACCTACACTACTCGTTATGAGAAGAGCAGACTGATCGATGAGAAGAAAGAACTGGAGACAGGAAGTGTGGACTGTGTAGTATTTACCAGTGCATCCACTGTAAAGGGCTTTGTGGAAGGCACAAAGGGACTGGACTATACGAAGGTAAAAGCTGCCTGTATCGGAAAACAGACCAAAGCTGCAGCAGATGCTTATGGTATGCAGACCCGCATGGCAAAGAAGGCTACCATCGAAAGTCTCATAGAGCTTGTGGAAGAGATGAAACAGGAAAACTGATAACTATTCTGCAAAAAATGGAACAGTTATGAGAATTGTTGATAAAAGGAGCAAAAAGACATGGACTTAATTCAGAGACCAAGAAGATTAAGAGGCAGTGAAAATTTAAGAAAAATGGTAAGAGAGACAAGAATGGACAAGTCTTCCCTTATCTATCCCTTATTTGTAAAAGAGGGAACAGGAATTGAAGAAGAGATCCCTTCTATGGAAGGACAGTTCCGCTACAGTGTAGACCGTCTTCCTTTTGAACTGGAACGTCTGCAGAATGCAGGAGTAAACAGCATTATGCTGTTCGGCATCCCGGATCACAAGGATGAGGTGGGAAGCGGTGCGTACGACCCCAACGGAATCGTACAGAAGGCCCTGAGAGAAGCAAAGAAACAGTTCCCGGACATGTACTATATCACAGATGTATGTATGTGTGAGTACACTTCACACGGACACTGCGGAGTGCTCTGCGGTCATGATGTAAATAATGATGCAACACTGGAATTACTGGCTAAGACAGCTGTTTCCCATGTAGAGGCAGGCGCAGATATGGTAGCTCCCTCTGATATGATGGACGGACGTGTACGTGCTATCCGTGAGGCTCTTGATGCGAACGGACATTATGGAGCACCGATCATGTCCTATGCAGTAAAATATGCATCTGCTTTCTATGGACCATTCCGTGATGCTGCAGGTTCTGCACCGTCCTTTGGTGACAGAAAGAGTTACCAGATGGATTTTCACAACAGAAGAGAGGGAATGAAGGAAGCGCTTACAGATGTGGAAGAGGGCGCAGATATCATTATGGTAAAACCTGCCATGTCTTATCTTGATATGGTCTCTGAGGTATCAAAGGCTGTAAATGTGCCGGTTGCAGCGTACAGTGTAAGCGGTGAATATGCAATGGTGAAAGCAGCTGCAAAAATGGGCTGGATCGATGAAGAACGTATTATGTGTGAGATGGCAGTCAGTGCATACCGTGCAGGTGCCCAGATCTATCTTACTTATTATGCAAAAGAACTTGCAAAATGCATGGATGAAGGGAGAATCGGCTGATGGGTTTATCAGAAGAATTATTTGACAGAGCGGTAAAGGTAATTCCGGGAGGAGTAAACAGTCCTGTACGTGCATACGGTGCTATCGGTATTGCACCGAGATTTATCGACCGTGCAGACGGATGCCATATTTATGATGTTGATGGAAAAGAATACGTGGATTATATCGATTCCTGGGGACCGATGATCCTGGGCCATAATTTTCCGGAAGTAAAAGAAAGTGTGCTGAAGGCGTGTGAAAAGGGCCTCAGCTTCGGATGCGCAACTGCAATCGAAGTGGAGATGGCTGAGTTTATCTGTGACCATATTCCACATGTGGATATGGTGCGTATGGTAAATTCCGGTACAGAAGCTGTTATGAGTGCAGTCCGTGTTGCCAGAGGATTTACAGGAAAGAATAAGATCATTAAATTTGCAGGATGCTATCATGGACACAGTGATGCCATGCTGGTAAGTGCAGGCTCCGGTGTGATGACAAGCGGTGTTCCGGACAGTGCAGGTGTGCCTAAGGGATGCACAGAGGATACCATGACTGCTGTTTATAATGATCTGGACAGTGTACGTGCACTGATGGAGCAGGCTGACGGACAGACTGCTGCTGTTATCGTGGAAGCTGTAGGCGCCAATATGGGTGTGGTTCCTCCGAAAAAGGGGTTCCTGGAAGGTCTGAGAAAGCTTTGCGATGAGTACGGCGCCCTTCTGATCTTTGACGAGGTTATCACTGGTTTCCGTCTGGCTTTTGGCGGTGCTGCAGAATATTTTGGCGTGACCCCTGATCTGGTTACCTATGGTAAAATTATCGGTGCAGGTATGCCGGTAGGCGCATACGGCGGACGCAGAGAGATCATGGAACTGGTTTCCCCTGTGGGAAAGGTTTACCAGGCCGGTACTTTAAGCGGAAATCCTATTGCAATGGCAGCAGGACTGACACAGTTAAAATATCTCTATGAACACCAGGGAATTTATAAAGATCTGGAGGAAAAAGGAAAACGTCTCTATGGCGGTATGGAGAAAATCCTGGCAGAGAAAAATCTGCCTTACCATATCAATCACGTATCTTCCCTGGGAAGCCTGTTCTTTACAGAGCAGGAGGTTGTGGATTATACCTCAGCCAAATCCTCGGATACAAAAGCTTTCTCTGAATATTTCAAGGGAATGCTTGCGCAGGGAATCCATATGGCTCCGTCACAGTTTGAGGCAATGTTTTTATCTGTTGCCCATACAGATGAGATCATAGACCAGACACTGGAAGCTGTCAGAAATTATTTTACCAAATAAACAGCAGAGCGCTTATCAGTTATAGAACTTAGCCCAAATTCATTCCAGATTGCCTGCGGCAATAGAATTTTGGCTTGTATGTGAACAGTAACGACAGTAACCCATGAACTGGAAAAAATACATAAAACTGAGTTCCGTAAGCTTGTTCTGATTAGGAAAATGTGCTATAATCACCTTATCGTATGACATCGCCCGGCAATATCGGGACGAAAATATTATTGCTCGCTGACAGCAGACGGGAACAGAGTGAGCGATGATAAATAAACTTCAGGACAGCAGGAGGAAAAAAGCATTATGAGTGAAAAGAAATATGTAGCTTATGTGGGCTCTTATACACATGGCTCTTCCAGACAGGGAATCCATGTTTATGATGTTGATGTTGAGAATGGCACTCTTACAGAACGCAGCAGTGTTGAAGTAAGTAATGCATCCCACATGGCTGTTTCAAAGAATGGTAAGTATCTTTATTCTATCGAGGATGAGGGTGTTGCAGTATTTAAACGTGATAAAAATGGTGATCTGTCACGTATCAACAGTGTAAATATTGATGGAATGAGAGGCTGTTTCCTTTCTACAGATGTTGACGGTAAGTATCTTTATGTTGCCGGATATCATGACGGTAAGGTGACTGTTGTACATACTCATAAGGACGGCAGACTTGGAAGCCTGATGGATGGCGTATTCCATACAGGACTCGGAAGTGTTGCAGAGCGTAACTTCCGTCCCCATGTGAACTGTGTTCGTCCGACTCCGGATAATAAATATCTCTGTGCAGTAGATAACGGAATTGATCAGGTGAAGATTTACCGTGTCAACAAATTGCGCAATAAGCTGGAACTGGTAGACATCCTGAGATGTCCGAGAGAGAGCGGCCCGCGTATCATTCGTTTTAGCGATGATGGTAAGTTTGCTTATATTCTCTTTGAACTCAGTAATGAGATCAGGGCTTACAAATATGATGGAAGCGGTAAGGTTCCGGCGTTTGAACTGATCCAGACGATTGAGACAAGTGCGAAGAAGGATGTTCATGATACACATAATGCAGCGTCCGGTCTTTCTCTTGCAAATGATGGCAAGCATCTTTTCTGTACAACAGCAGGTGAGGATACAGTTTCCATGTTTGAGCGTGATGAGGAGACTGGTATGCTGACAAGGAAGTTTACACTTCCGATCAGTGGTGAATATCCGAAAGATCTGGTACTTTTACCGGATGATAAGCATCTGGTGCTGGCTAATCATGCAAGTAATACACTGACTACTTTTACAGTGGATTATGAGAAGAATATTATTGTGATGAACGGCAAGCCGATTAAGATTACAGAGCCAAACTGTATCAGAATCTGGCCGGTTCCGGAAGAATAACAGATTCGTTACATAGAATCAGCAATATAGGCAGATAATAAAATACCTTCATTTGAAACTGAGATCAGCTCAGAATTCAAGTGAAGGTATTTTTGCGTGGATTAATTGGAATTATTTCCGATAAAAATCCCGAACCTTATCCATCTGGGAACTCATATTGACAAAGAGCGCATCCGCCAGTGTGATTGCTGCCATAGATTCTACCACAACCACTGCTCTTGGGACAATGACCGGATCATGTCGGCCATGGATTTCCAGAGAAAGAGGTTCTTTATCTTTGGTTACGGTCTGCTGCGGCTGGCTGATGGATGGGGTTGGCTTGATATGGGCACGAAGTATGATTTCACTGCCGTCACTGATTCCTCCCATGATTCCGCCTGCGTGGTTGGAGGTTTTGATGATTTCACCGTCTTTGACTGTGAATCCATCATTGTCAGTGGAACCGTTTGAGGAAGTCACTGCAATGCCGTCACCGATTTCAACAGCCTTGACTGCACCGATGGACATCAGGGCGTGGGCAAGAAGAGCACTGAGCTTGTCAAAGACAGGCTCGCCAAGTCCGGCAGGTGTTCCGGTAATACGACATTCGATCACGCCGCCTGCACTGTCCTGATTCTTCATACATTCTTCCAGATATTCACCGGCCTTCACTGCTGCCTGTGCGTCCGGCATATAAAATGCATTCTGATGGATTTCTTCTTTATTAAAAGAAGCAATTTCAACAGGTCCGATAGATTTGGTATAGGTGCAGATTGAAATGCCAAGTTCTCCTAATATTTTAGAAGCAATGGCACCTGCTGCAACTCTTCCGATGGTTTCCCGCCCTGAAGAACGTCCGCCGCCTCTGTAGTCGCGGAATCCGTATTTTTGGTCAAAAGTATAATCTGCATGTCCGGGACGATAGGAGTATGCGATATTTCCGTAGTCTCTGGAGCGCTGATCTGTATTTCTTACCATCAGAGAAATTGGAGTTCCGGTGGTTTTGCCCTCAAAGACACCTGAGAGGATTTCTACCAGATCTCCCTCTTTACGGGCGGTGGTGTATCTGCTCTGTCCGGGTTTTCTTCTGTCGAGGAATTTCTGAATGTCCTCTTCACAGAGAGGAAGGCCTGCCGGGCATCCGTCTATCACAGCTCCGAGAGCTTTTCCGTGGGATTCTCCCCAGGTGGTTACCTTAAATTTATTTCCAAATGATGACTGGCTCATATGATTTGTATCCTTTCCTGTTATTGTATTAGAGCGTGTCTGGAAAATCATTCCCACAATCTGCACGCCCCACTTTGCGGGATATTTCACCTGAATTCAGTTGCCGTAGTTAGAGCGTGTTTGGAAAATCATTCCCACAATCTGTACGCCCCACCTTACGGGACTTTTATAAATAAATACTACTTTATTATAGCGAAGTGTAAAAGTTTTGTAAACCGAAAGCATTGGAATTGACAAAAATTCATGTTCAAATTATAATGATGTTTGAGTCTTTGTGAAAATAAAGAGTAAACGTAACTGTTCAGTAATCTCTTGCAGAAGCTCTGAATAGTTGCAGATTTATTGTTACTGAGAACAGAGTAAACAGTAACAATCTATTGAGGGGAAATCGAGAAAAAGAAGGGAAGTGTGGATCGTGGTAAGGATTTTTAAGACAATCGATGGCGCTATCCATGAAATACAGGAACCACAGGAGGGCTGTTGGATTGCACTGACGAATCCTACGGCAACAGAAATTTTTGAAATTTCCGAGCAGTTTGGGATAGAGGTGGACGATTTGCGCGCACCTTTGGATGAGGAAGAGCGTTCCCGTATAGAAGTGGAGGACAATTATACCCTTATCCTTGCAGATGTACCTGCGATTGAAGAACGTAACGAGAAGGACTGGTATGTGACCATTCCTCTTGGTATTATCGTGACTCAGAAGATGATCTTTACTGTATGTCTGGAAGACACACAGGTTCTGACAAGATTTATGGAAGGCAGGGTAAGAAACTTTTTTACCTATATGAAAACCAGATTTATTCTGCAGATTTTGTACCGTAATGCCAGCATGTATCTGAGATATCTGCGTATTATAGATAAGAAGAGCGAGCAGATTGAGGAGAAACTTCATCTGTCTACAAGAAATCAGGAATTGATGGAACTTCTGGAACTGGAGAAATCACTGGTATACTTTACCACATCTTTGCGTTCCAATGAGATGGTTCTGGAGAAACTTCTGAAGGTGGAGAGTATCAAGAAATATCCGGAGGATACAGAGCTGCTGGAGGATGTTATCATTGAGAATAAGCAGGCTATCGAGATGGCTAATATTTACAGTGGTATCCTCAGCAGTATGATGGGAACTTTTGCGTCAGTTATTTCCAATAACCTAAACATTGTCATGAAGGTTCTGGCTGTTATTACCATTGTTATGAGTATTCCGACTATTGTTTTCAGTGCGTATGGTATGAACCTGAGTGCTGCAGGAATGCCGTTTTCCAGGACACCATGGGGATTTCTTATCGTTATCATCCTTTCTGTAGTGGCAAGTATTATTGCAGCGATATTTCTTTCCAAGAAGAAGTTTTTCTGATTTTGTGTCTGAACTGAGAGGCAGTTATTCGGTGCAGAATTACGCAGAGAAAGCAGATTGTGGATATCCGCTGTAACGAAAGAACGAATAGCATTTTGTGAGAAAAGGAGATTTATGAAATTTATTGACAAACTGGAACGAAAATTTGGAAATCGCGGGATTGAGAATCTTACGATTTATATTATTGTAAGTTATGTACTGGGATATGCATTGATGTATATTAATCCGGGGGCTCTTTCCATGTTGAGTTTGAATGTCTCTGAAATCCTGCATGGTCAGATATGGAGACTTGTTACATGGATTATTTATCCGCCGAGTACGTCATCTGCTTTATGGTTTATGATTGCGATATTGTTCTTTTATTATCCGATCAGTGCATCGCTGGAACGTACATGGGGATCATTCAGATTTACTGTATATATTTTATCTGGAATGATTTTTACAGTAATTTCTGCGTTTATTTTGTATTTTATCACAGGTGGAGTGTTAGATGCTTATCTGAATGGATCACAGTTTTCAACGTATTATATCAGTTTATCTATTTTTCTGGCATATGCGCTGACATATCCGGATATGAAGGTTTTACTGTACTTTGTAATCCCGATCAAGATGAAGTGGATGGCGATTGTATATGCTGCTCTTGTGGTATATGATATTGTCAGATATTTTATGGGAGGAGCATGGTTTATGGCACTGCCGATCATCGCATCCTTACTGAACTTTATCATTTTCTTCCTTGGTACAAGAAATCTTAACAGATACAATCCGAAGGAAATCCATCGCAGAAATCAGTTTAAGAGAGCAATGGGAGAAAGTAAGACCGTTCCCTTCCCGGGGGGCAGCAAGTCAGGGGAAGTGACAAAGCACAAATGTGCAGTCTGTGGTCGTACAGAGAAAGATGATCCGAATCTGGAATTCCGTTTCTGTTCCAAATGTAACGGAAACTACGAGTACTGTCAGGATCATTTATATACACATATACACAAGAAGTAAGAGGAGAAAAGATTATTATGAAAAAAGTACCATTTGTCACCCTGGATAAACTTCAGGAAATCACAGCGCAGTTTCCTACACCTTTCCATCTTTATGATGAAAAAGGTATCCGCGAGAATGCAAAGGCAGTGAAAGAAGCATTTGCATGGAATAAGGGCTTCAAAGAATTCTTTGCTGTGAAGGCAACTCCAAATCCATTTCTGATCCAGATCCTTCAGGAGTATGGCTGTGGCTGTGACTGTTCTTCCATGACAGAGCTGATGATGTCCAAAGCAATCGGATGCAAAGAGGGAGATATCATGTTTTCTTCCAATGATACACCGGAAGAAGAATTCAAATATGCAAATGAAATCGGCGGAATCATCAATCTTGATGATATTACACATATCGAGAGTGTAGAAAGAGCAGTAGGATATATTCCGAAGGTGATCAGCTGTCGTTATAATCCGGGCGGAGTGTTTAAGATCAGCAACGATATTATGGACAACCCTGGAGATGCCAAATATGGTATGACAACAGAGCAGATTTTTGAAGCATTCAAGATCCTGAAGGAAAAAGGTGCCGAGGAATTCGGTATCCATGCATTCCTTGCAAGCAATACTGTGACAAATGAGTATTATCCGATGCTGGCGAAAGAGATGTTTGAAATGGCAGTGAAACTTCAGAAGGAGACAGGTGCTCATGTGAAGTTTATCAACCTTTCCGGTGGTGTGGGAATCGCTTACAAACCAGATCAGACTCCGAATGATATCAGAGAGATCGGTGAGGGTGTCCGCAAAGTATACGAAGAAGTACTTGTTCCGGCAGGAATGGGTGATGTTGCAATTTATACAGAAATGGGACGTTTCATGATGGGACCGTATGGCTGCCTGGTAACTAAGGCAATTCATGAGAAGCATACTCATAAAGAATATATTGGTGTGGATGCGTGTGCTGTAAACCTGATGCGTCCGGCAATGTATGGTGCATACCATCATATCACTGTTATGGGAAAAGAAGACCAGCCATGTGATCATATGTATGATGTGACAGGTTCTCTCTGCGAAAACAATGATAAGTTTGCAATTGACCGCTATCTTCCGAAGGTTGATATGGGAGATCTTCTTGTGATCCATGATACAGGAGCTCATGGTTTTGCCATGGGATATAACTACAATGGTAAACTGAAATCTTCTGAGATTCTTCTCCATGAAGATGGAAGTTTCGAGATGATCCGCCGTGCCGAGACACCGAAGGATTATTTCGCAACATTTGACTGCTTCCCGATTTATGAGAAATTACTGGAAGATATGGAATAATGCTGTGATTATTCTGTAATTTACTGTCTTGTGGTATTGCCGGGGCAGATATGACATAAAAACACACAAAAAGAAAGGTACTGATCTGTGCATGATGCTGGAAGGTTAGTGCCTTTCGTTTTGCATGGAGAAACAGTGATTTCAGAAGAATGTACTGTAAAAATTTTGTCTGTTCGGAGGTAGACGTATGATTAAATATGAATATGAAACAGGAATGTGTAAACAACTGCATTACAATGGTCTGTGGAGTGTACAATATGAGGGTGTTCCCGGACATTTTAAAAAAGTAAAGATGGTCTGTCCCTGCATCAGAGACGAATGTGATCAGAATTGTGAAGTGTTTAAGAACATACCGGAAATAAAAGCAGCAGATCAGGAATGGCATATGAGAGATGAGAGATAGAATAATGGGAGATAAGAAAAAAGAATACAGAGACAAAAGAACAGGCATGCAGACTGTAAGGTCTGTCATATTTGCTATTGTGCTTATAATTACAGGTTTTACCAGTATAATATCTGTGGCAGATAATACTTATGCAGCAGACGAATATCGAGTGCATAAATCTGAGGTGGTTGTAAAGACCGGTGCCACTTATACAGTAAAGATCCTGAATCATGATACAAAAGTGAGTCCAAAGAAGTTTAAATGGACCAGCAGTAACTCAAAATGTGTAAAGGTTATAAATGGCAGGATATATGGTTTAAAGCCCGGACATGCAACGATCACAGCACAGATGAGTGGACTGAAAGTAAACTGCGAGGTTTTTGTCTGTAATAAAACGGAAACAGTTCTTTTTAAGAAATACAAAAAACAGGTGAAAGTAACGGCAGGAAAGACAATTATTCTGGAGCCGCAGAAGTATGGAAAAAGGCTGACTTATACTTCTTCTGATAAAACGGTGGCAACTGTATCAAAGAAAGGAAAAGTTACTGCAAAAAAGGCGGGAAATGTCAAAATCACCAGTGTTTCTTATGGTATTGACAGATATGTATCAGAGATAGAAGTGATCGTCCTGCCGGCAGCGTCAGAAACTCCGGAAATTACGCCTACACTGACGCCGGATGAACCAGCACCATCTGTGACCCCGGAGCCGACGGTAACGGTCACGCCAACTCCGAAAATCACACCTGCACCGGAAGATGAGGAAAAGTTCCGGAAACCCCTGGATGGAGTTACTCATTATATTTTGCACAGAGGTGAACAGACAGAAGCACCTGAGAATTCCGTGCCTGCCTTTGAGATGGCAGGACGCAATGGGGCGGAGTTTGTGGAGACAGATGTGAGAGAGACCGCAGATGGAGTTCTGGTTGTCTCTCATGATGATTCTTTGCTGCGGATGTGCGGGGAGGACAGGCTTATTTCAGAGATGGCTTATGAGGAGATAAAGCAGTATCCGATTATAAATGGAAGAAATGCTTCACAGTATCCGGATAATCTTATTCCTACACTGGAACAGTATATTGCATGCTGCAATAAGTACTCTGTGACGCCGGTGATTGAAATAAAGTCAATCCGTACGGAAGAAGCCATGAATTTGTTCATGCAGCTTCTGACTGAATCACAGAAAGAGCCGGTAATCATCTGTTTCCGCATAGAAACACTTGGTAAACTGCGTGAGATGGGATTTACAGGAAAAATGCAGTGGATCCGTACAGTGCGCATGAATGCTTCTATGATACAGCAGTGTAAGAAATATGATCTGGACATAAGTGCAGAGTATAAAAATATCAGTATGAATGATATCAACAATGCTCATCAGAATGGAATCCGCATATCCGTATGGCTTTGCCGGAATGAGGATATGGTAGACATTTTCAGGAAAATGGGTGCGGATTATATCACGTATGAGAGGTGGAATACAGATGAAGTAAAAATACGACAGGATTAGCAGAAAATCAAGGTAGACATTTAGCAGAAAAATAAGTAAAATACAAGATGTAGATATAAATTGTAAGCAGAACAGTAACAGTTCACTATTGCTATAAGAAAGGACTGAACAGTTGTATATATTTGATATACTGCTGAAAAAGAGGAGGAGAGAGTAATGAAAAAAATAGCAGCTATGGTGCTGGCAGGTGTTCTGGCAGCAGTTCCGGTCAGTACGACCGGTGCAGCGGAATTTCAGGATGGAGCAGATACACAGAATTTCATCTGGGCAGCCGGAGAGGAAACTTCAACAGACACAGATGAAAGCAAAGGGGTAAGTGCAAATGACAGTGTCGTTGAAGGACTTGACAAACCTCTGGTTTTCTATCCCAACACTTACTATAAATTTAATGTGACCGGTGCCGGAACGCAGAATACGAATCCTGTTGAGGGAGATGTCAGATGGACACCATTATACTGGAGTCTTTCTCTCAAGCCACAGGAAAGCGATATTCACAGGAAATGGGAAATCGGTTCTGCAAAGGGTATTTATACAAAGGTGGAACGTGCATACAATATATATGTCTTTTTCCAGAGAGAAGAATATACAGGAGGTATATGGGAGAAAAACGATATTGTACAACCTGTGAGATATCAGTTCAATGCAGCTCCGTTAACTGAACAGGGTGGAAGCTATAAGTACCTGATAGGTGGAATTGGCTATAAGATTTTAAATGAAAGAGAAGTAAGCGTTACAGGTCTTGCTGCGGAATATAATGTGATACAGATTCCGGCTACAGTTGTGATCAATGATAAAGTTTATAAAGTAACTACAATTGACAAGAATGCCTTCAGCGGGAACAAAGAAATTACAGATGTTATTTTTGGAAATAATGTAACAACGATTGGAAAATATGCGTTCAGCCAGTGCCCGAATCTGCGGAACATAAGATTTGGAAGCAGAGTAAAAAGAATTGGCAGCAACGCATTTGCACAGTGTACAAAACTGCGAAATTTTATACTTCCTGCCAGTGTCAGACATATAGATGCCAGAGCTTTTTACCAGTGCCCGGCAGTCAAAGTGCTCAGGATCAACAGTACAGCACTGAACTATGTTGGAAAAAAAGCTTTTGCGGTCAACAAAACCGTAACTATCAGACTTCCTGAGAAGCTGTTTGCTAGATATCAGAAACTGATCAAGGCAAGCAATGTGTATTCTAAAACGAGGTTTGTGAAATATTAAAAAAAACTCAAAAATGCCCTTGCCATTTCGACAAAAACGTGATATGATAATACTCGTTTCAATGCCGGCATGTCGGAATGGCAGACGAGGCAGACTCAAAATCTGTTGTGGGCAACCACGTGTGGGTTCAAGTCCCACTGCCGGCATTAAAAAGTAAGCGAAGCCTTTGTTTGTGAAGGTTTTCGCTTTTTTATTTATTCCTATAGCAATTTCTTTACTCGTAAGATTCTTTACTAAAAATCCAGTAATCTTATACGTGAAAGGAAGTATGTTATATGAGGAAAAAAATCGTTATTACCAATTCTAAAAATCTAACAATCGGAGAAGCACATGATTTGTTCATTCGTAAATGTACAGTGCAAAATCTTTCCGAAAAAACTCTCAAGGTCTATAAAAATCATTTTGGTTTATTTGCTCTTACAATAGATGTAAATACACCAATTAATTCTGTTACGTCTGCTGCCATTGATGATTTTATTTTATATTTAAAGGAAAATAACAAATGTAATGACACTACTATCAATTCATATCTTCGAAGCATTCGAGCATTCTTGTATTACTGCATGGAAGAAAGTTATCTACCATCATTTAATGTCTGCATGATACGATCAGAAAAGAAGATAAAAGAAACTTATTCCAATGCAGAATTAGAACGTTTGTTAACAAAACCAGACATAAATACTTGTAGTTTTAGTACATACAAGACATGGGTCTTCGAAAATTATTTACTTGGTACGGGAAACCGCTTATCAACTGCCTTAAACGTGAGAATAAAAGATATTGATTTTTATAATAATACCATCATTCTTGTGAAAACAAAGAATCGTAAACAGCAAATTATACCGCTGTCACAATCGCTTGCTGAAATTCTGGTAGGGTATTTAGAAATTCGGGGAAATAATCCAGACGATTATCTTTTTTGTAATATTTATGGAGAAAAGGGGAATATTAGATCTTTTGAAGATTTAGTTGCGAAGTATAACCATGAACGTGGTGTTGAAAAAACCTCTATTCATCTGTTTCGACACACATTTGCTAAACATTGGATATTGCAAGGCGGTGACATTTTTCGTTTACAAAAGATCTTAGGTCATAGTGATCTGTCTGTTACGAAAGAATATGTCCAGATGTTTGGTCAGGATTTGCAGATGGACTTTGAAAAATTCAATCCACTGGATAATTTAAAGTTTAACAGACATAAGATAAAGTTAGCTTAGTTAGAAAGGTGACTGTACCACGTATGTGGTATGGTCACTTTGTTTCTTCCTGCATATTATCAAGCGCAAATGTAATCATCTGATTGATTAATTCATTTCTACTAATTTCGTAAATTGCTGATTTTTCGTCTATGGTTTTTAATAAGTCTGAATCAAGCCGTAAGGAAATAACTTCTTTTTCTGGCTTTTTTACAATAAATTTTGGCAAATTAACACCACCTCTCTTGCATATTGTAGTGCAATTTGATACACTAAAATATATTCAATATTCGATATTATATTTAATATCAATTTTTGAATACATATAAAGGGAGGGAAAATATATGGCATTAATTAAATGTCCTGAATGTGGAAAAGAAATTTCCGATAAATCTAAATGTTGCATTCATTGTGGTTTTCCTATGGATGAATTAAAACAACAAAGTATTTCAACTGAAAATACAGAATGTGATATATACACAGCACCACCTATTACAGAAAAATATAAAGTAATATTGACTGATGCCGGAATTAACAAAACACGTATTATCGAAGAATTAGAAGATTTATGTAATTATAGTTCAATACAAGCGACCAAGATCATTAATTCCTTACCACAAGTAATTATTGAAACAATATCATACGACACCGCAAAACATATTAAAGATGTCCTATCAGAAATCGGCGCTTATGTTTCGCTTAAAACCGAAAAGTGTAATATTCTAGTTGAGATAGAACCAGATAGTCCTGATTATCAATATTTTGGAATCAAAGTTCTTAACACTGAAAATGCGCCACAACATATAAAAACTCTTTTATTGAATGCGCGACTACTAAATCAGAATGTAACTAAAATTGAATATAAAGACATAATTGCTTCTGGACTTCCTTTTGACAAAGCAGAAACATTTGTTGAATATTTAAAAAAGAATAATGTTTTGTGTACAATATTCAAAGATACATTCAATAATTCATTAAATACTTCAATGATAGAATTTATAGTCAATCATTCAATTCAAGATAATCTTGTACATTGTCCTCGTTGTGGATCAACGCAAATTACTACTGGACAACGTGGATTTTCGTTTTGGACAGGTTTTATTGGCGCGAATAAGACGGTAAATCGTTGTGCGAATTGTGGTCATCATTGGACACCGTAAATAAGGAGGCAGAATGAAGAAGAATATAGTATTTATATTAGCCTTTTTCTTTAGTGTAGTGCTAGTGGCAGCAGTTCCGCATCAAGCATTAGCATCAACAAATGGATGGAAAAGTAGCGGTCAGAATAAATATTATTATGTCAATAATAAGAAAATCATTGGATCAAAAAAGATTGGTAAGTATTATTACTATTTTGACAAAACGGGAAGAATGGTCAAAAATAAAATTATCAAAATCAAAAATTATAGCTATTACTATCAATCAAATGGAAAGAGAAGTACAGCAAAAAATATTCAAAAACAAATCGGTACAAAATACTATTATTTCAATTCCAAAAGTCAAGTTAGCTTTTATAAAGGTTTTGTAACAATAGATAACAAAAAATATTTCTTTGATTCTTCGGGAAAATCTGTATCAGGTTGGGTTATATGCCCAGTAGGTCTTGCCGGTTGGTTTGTGGATGAAATAAATGGGTTATATGCAGCGCATACATATACTCCATTTGATAACTTATGTAAAAATGCAGATATAAGAAAAGATTTAAAGAAAGTGACAGTTCCTAAGGCGGTTAAGCTGGATTATGGGCAAGAATATGGATTGAACAAATTATCTGAACAAGGCGTGACGGTAGTATACATAGAATGAGAATGTAAAGGTGTAGCATGTGCTGCACCTTTATGTCATTTATAAAACAAAGATTTTATCTATTTTTATAGATTCCTGTAATGCGACAACCATCGTAGTTTTAGAGATGTTAATATTAGAATCATATATAAAAATCAGATATTTTAAGTTGTGTCCTAAAAATAATCTGACAAAATCCTTGACAAACTAATAATATGTGTTATACTATAATAAACTAAATATTATGTGTCGCGTAGATTGACACTTACAGCAAAGACATTACAAATAAGATATGGAAGAGATATTGTCCATATTTTGTTCGTGATGTCTTTTTTTGTGAATTTTAGGAGGAAGACAAATGAATGACATTAGGAAAGTGAATTGTAAAGCGATCTTTTCGCAGAGATTGGCAGGGTATCTTCTTATGAAAGGTTTTGTTCTTGCTGAATCTCGAAAAGATTATAAAAATCCAGAAAAGAATATTTTCTTTTTTTATGAATCTGCAGAGTTGCTAAATGCTATGACTGAGTATACGTATTTTAATTCTAAATAAAGGAGATCGTTCATATGTTGGGATCAAAAAAATACATATCAGATATCATAAAAGATGAATACAAAGAATGGAAAAATACTAAAGTTATTGTATCAAGTGGGACGGGGACGGGAAAGACACAATTTATGTTAAGAATATTGTTGCCATATTATTTACAAGCTGGCAAAAGAGTACTGTATCTATGTAATAGAAAAGCCCTTTACGACCAGATAAGAAAGGAAATGTTAAGCTTAATTGGTGTTACTCTTATGACATATCAGTCTTTGCAAAAAGAGCTTAGAAAAGGAAGTACGAACACATATGATCTTGTTATAGCTGATGAATGCCATTACTTTTATCTGGATGCTAAATTTAATGGTTATACAGATCTTGCATATGAGTATGTCATGGGGCAGCAGGCGAATGTAGTGGTTTTTGTTTCTGCTACAGCGGATAGCTTTTTTGAAGATTTAGTAAAAGATGGTGTGGTGAAAAAAGATCATATATATAGTATCCCTAAGTCTTACGATTATGTGGAGAAAGTGTATACATATCATAAATCAATGCTTACAGATATCATTGATGAAATATTGGCGGACACTGATTTTGAAAAAATCTTAATATTTGTCAATTCTATGGAACGACTTACTGAAATGCATAATTATTATGGAGATTCGGCTTATTATATGTGCAGTCAGTCCCAGATGTGTAGTTTTGCAACGAGAGATTGTATAGAGAATAAAAAGTTTTCAAACAAAAGAATGCTATTTACTACAAAAGTTATGGACAATGGCGTGGATCTTATAGACGATGATTTGTGCCATATTATAACAGAACTCTTTGACATAGATAGTATTTTACAATCAATAGGAAGAAAGCGTCCTATAGACTATTTGGACACTTGTAGCTTTTATTTTAAAGTATACGATGGACGTGCAGTAAATAACTTTTATGTAAGTAATCAAAAACAACTTGAACCAGTGGAACGGTATATAGAGGATAAAGATAGATTTTTGCAGAATTTAGATGTACAAAATTTAGATGCCCGTCAGATTGCACGGAAAAACAAAATATTTTACACGGACTTTCGAACAGGTACATTAAAAGTGAATCAATGTACATTGAAGAAATATCAAATGGATAGAAATACTATTGGGGATATGAAACAAAATGGATATGAAACGGTACTCTTCAGAAGATTAGGGACAGAGTTATTAAATAAAAAATCAGAGTTGAGAATAGAAACGGAAAGCAAAGATATATTCTTGTCTATATTAAAAGAGTTGGAGGGAAAAAAGCTTTTTAAAGAAGAACAAAAAGAACTAAAGGAAAAATTTCGCGACATATTAGGATTACATGATCGGACAATGGGAATTAATACCTTGAATGGCAAGTTACAAGATCGTCAATATCAATATAAAATTGTCTCTTGTAAAGATAGATCAAGGCAATCTGAGACATATAACAAAAGGTATTGGATGATACAAAAAATATAAATATGCGTCCATTTTATGCAGATTTCTTAATATTAGGAAAAGTGTATTTTTTGGACGCAGTTGAACTTTGAAATGAATATGCGGTTGACTTTGGAAAGCGCATAGCGGCACGGAGTGGCAAGAATATGAAGAACGCACTGACGTGCTTGTATCGTTACTCTTACAGAGTACCGATGTATTTACCAGCCAGCAGAAAAAAGTAGAGAAGATGTTTATATTCTCTGGTTGGGACGTTAGCTAATTATATAATTTGAAGAAAAGGAGCAATATTATGACACGTCAAGAGATGATACGGAGATATTCTGAAATACAGGATTGTACATATGAAGAAGCGAAAACTGCTATAGATACAGTAACAACATTGATATATGATGGATTAATAGAGGACGGAAGATCGTCAGTAAAATATTTGGGGAAATTTGAAATCAAAAACTATAAGAAGCATAAAGGATTTGATTTTCAAAATGGAAAAAGTGTGGAAATCCCAGCGCATAATCGAATTAAATTTACACCCAGTGAAAAGTTACGAGAAGAAATTTTGCGTAAGGAAATTGTAAATAAGTAAATTTGTTTCCTTGCTGGTAGGGGCAGGCAATAGATGAATCTGGGATAAAATAGATGTAGATTATTATTCTGTTTACTTATATTTATGTTCGAACATTTATTGTCTTTTGGGTAAAACAGCCTGAAAAGTAAGGAAAAAAGAATTTTACCGAGAGTACATAAGAACTTCCATAGATCAATCGCCAGTTAAGATTATAGAAATGGTATGGAATTAGCAAACGTTTTAGTTTATTTATCTCAGCTTCTGGTAAGATAGCCACGATGATGTGAGCTATCCTATTGAGACTACATGGTAGCAACAATAACAACAGAATTGTCATTAGTAACAGTATTTGCATATGATTTAGCAGATTCTAAAGTTAAAAAATGTCTTTCATCAACAATTCTGCTGCCAAATAGTCCGACTTCGATGACAATTACCTTGAAAAAGCGGTTGAAATCTAGTAACATTTGCTTTACCTCCTTATTTAGTTGAAGTGAATATAACATATTTAGGATTTTAAGTCAATAAAAAGTCAGAATAAATAAAAATAATCATATTAGTTATCAGAATTTATTTGCGCCAACTTATCAAGGAGATTGAGCAATTGTTTTATTTTTCGTTCCAGATAATTAATGTAGTGCCACATAATGCATATAATAGTTGGCACGGAAATTGAAAAAATAGCAGCACATGCATAATACAAAATAATGTGCTTTGTGACTTTAGATGTAAAACAATGAAACATACAGAAACTCATAAATGCAATGAACAATAATGAAGTTAAGGCTTTAAATATCTTTTTCATTTGGTTGAATCCTCCCTTGAATAAATTATAGTCATCTTCCTAACCATAGTCAACAATATAACTATCATTTATGCTTAAGTATATTGTTGAAAGGGGGATGCAGTGTTGATAGAGTATAGTCCATTCTGGGATACATTGAAAAATTCGCAAGAGTCAACTTATACGTTAATTCATAAGTATCATGTGTCTAGCGCTATCGTAGACAAATTGCGAAAAAACAAACCATTAAATACGACGACTCTGAATGACCTTTGCCGCATTTTCAATTGTCAGATACAGGATATTTGTCAATACATGCCATCCGACGAAGATCAAAAGTTATAAGAAAGCTTGCCAGTAGATAAATTGGTGGGCTTTTTTATTGCACTAAAAACGTCAAAATATCATCTGTAAGAAAAGAATAGAACAAAAGTGTCAAAATATATTGACGAATAGTTAATTTGAATATATAATGAAAATGTCAAAATGACTAAAGTTTAAATGACACTACGAGGAGGGATACGGTATGTGTAAGACATTTGCATATATGAGAATAAGTACAAAAGAGGAACGTGGAAAACAGAAGTTTACAAGACAGGAACAGGCTATTGAAAGATGGTGTAAGGAAAATAACACAGAAATCCCAGAACGTAGAATTTACCGGGATGATGCAAGTGGAAAGAGTTTTGAACGTCCATCATGGAAAGAATTGATACAGGACATACAAACAGGTGATACAATCGTATTCAAGGATATTTGTAGATTTACAAGAGAATATGAAAACGGATTTAAAGAGTATATGAAATTACTTGATAAGGGAATCAATCTTGTATTTCTTGATAATCCTACTATTAGTACTGAATATATAAAGAGTATGATGGGAGTTGCAGAACGGCAGCAGAACAGGATTGCAAAAAAATCTTTAAAAGATACAATAGAGTTATTGATTCTTGTTGAATTAGATAGAGCAGAACAGGAGAGAGAAATAACTGTCAAACGTATTAAAGACGGAATAGCTGCAAGTAGTAAGAAATCAGGGCGCAAGACAGGACAGCTTGATAAGATGACACCAGAACTTAAAGCAGATATCCAGAAATTTCTTGTGGATCGAAGCATAAAACAAGTAGATCTGATGAATAAATATCATATAAGTAGAAATACGTTAAAAAAGTATATTGCAATTGTAAGTTCGAAAGAATGAGATAAGTCCGGGGGGAAAACTCCCGGATTGTTTATGTTAGAAGATATAACAGTGTTGCAGCGAAACATTTGGTTCTGCAAGTTTAATTTTGGGCTGATTATATTTATTACGAGGGGAATACAGTGGAAAGAAGTCTGGGGTATGTTTACATTTATTCCTGGCTAAAGCTGTAGTTCTATAACTATCGTGGGTTATCTAAATTTAGGTTTGGCAATTTATCGCCGAACATGTAAATTTTCTTTTTGATGTTGGTTGTTTGAGTGCTATTTGAATAATGAATTGTGTTAGTAAATTTGCAAAATAGTTGACTGAAAAAGGGTGATTTGATATTATATTTTTATAGAATCTTACGTGGGAAATGTTGAAAGATCTTACGCAAGGATAGATAAATCTAGTAAATTCGTTTACTTTAGCGGAATGGCAGACGAGGCAGACTCAAAATCTGTTGTGGGCAACCACGTGTGGGTTCAAGTCCCACTGCCGGCATTAAAAAGTAAGCGAAGCCTTTGTTTGTGAAGGTGTTCGCTTTTTTTTATTTGCCGTATTAAACAGTTCAGATAATTCTAAAATCTTTATGAAATTTATCTCGCTTTTCTTGAAAAAGAGATGAATAAGTGATATGGTACATCATAACAAAACGAAATGGAGGAAAAGCCAATGAACCTTGATAATAAAAAGCCTGGCAGAAAACCGCTTTATGTATATTATATCATTGCGGCAGTTATTATCATTCTTCTGAATGTGCTGTTACTTCCTGCAATTGAGGGACGAAAGGTACAGACGACTGATTACAGTACTTTCCTGACAGGAGTAGAGAAGGATTACGTTAAGACAGTAGAAATTCAGGATGATTATATTTATTATGTAGCAGAGAGTGACGGACAGGAGGGTTATTTCAGAACTGTCAAGATGAATGATCCTGACCTTGTAGACCGTTTGCATGATGCAAATGTCAAGTTCGGTGCAGCAGCACCACAGCAGACATCTATCTGGATCAGTCTGATCGCAGGATATGTACTGCCGATTGCCATCTTTATCCTTCTTGGAAGGTGGCTCAGCAAGAAGATGATGAGTTCCATGGGCGGAGGTCCCGGTGGAGCAATGTCATTTGGAAAGAGTAATGCGAAAGTATATGTGAAATCATCTACGGGAATCAAATTCTCAGATGTAGCGGGAGAGGACGAAGCCAAGGACCTTCTGACAGAGATCGTAGATTATCTTCATAACCCGCAGAAATACAGAGAAATCGGTGCATCTATGCCGAAAGGAGCCCTTCTTGTAGGCCCTCCGGGTACAGGTAAAACACTTCTTGCAAAAGCGGTAGCCGGTGAAGCGGAAGTTCCGTTCTTCTCCATTTCCGGTTCTGAATTCGTGGAAATGTTTGTTGGTATGGGCGCTGCCAAGGTGCGTGATCTTTTCAAACAGGCGAATGAGAAAGCTCCATGTATTGTATTTATCGATGAGATCGACACAATTGGCAAGAAACGTGATGGTGCCGGATTTACAGGCGGTAATGATGAGCGCGAGCAGACTCTGAACCAGCTGCTTACAGAGATGGATGGTTTTGACGGCTCCAAAGGTGTTGTGATCCTTGCGGCAACCAACAGACCGGATTCCCTTGATCCCGCACTTCTTCGTCCTGGACGTTTTGACAGACGTATTCCTGTTGAACTTCCGGATTTAAAAGGACGTGAGGAAATCCTTAAAGTCCATGCAAAGAAGATTAAGATCGCAGATTCCGTACGTTTTGATGAGATTGCGAAAGCTGCAGCCGGAGCTTCCGGTGCAGAACTTGCAAATATTGTCAATGAAGCAGCACTTCGTGCAGTACGTGACGGCAGAAAATTTGCCACTCAGGCAGATTTTGAGGAGAGTATTGAGGTAGTTATCGCAGGATATCAGAAGAAGAACAGAGTTCTTTCCAATAAAGAAAAACTGATAGTTGCTTATCATGAAATCGGACATGCGCTGGTTGCAGCAAAGCAGACCGAATCTGCACCGGTCCACAAGATCACTATTATTCCGCGTACATCAGGAGCACTCGGATATACCATGCAGGTGGATGACGGAGATCATTATCTGATGACAAAGGAAGAACTTGCAAATAAGATAGCGACCTTTACAGGCGGTCGTGCCGCTGAGGAACTGATCTTCCACTCTATTACAACCGGAGCATCCAATGATATCGAACAGGCGACTAAGCTTGCAAGAGCAATGATCTCCAGATATGGTATGAGTGAAGACTTCGATATGGTTGCCATGGAGAATGTGACAAATCAGTATCTGGGCGGAGACTCCAGCTTAAGCTGTTCTTTTGAGACACAGACTCTTCTGGATAAGAAGGTTGTGGAGCTTGTCAGGATGGAACACCAGAAAGCACTGAAAATCCTTCAGGACAATATCGGAAAGCTCCATGAACTTGCAAAATATCTGTATGAGCATGAGACAATTACAGGTGAGGAATTTATGAAGATCCTAAATACACCTGTACAGGTTCCCACTGTAGTGGCAGAATCTGAAAGTAATACAGAGTCTGAGAACAATGCAGAATCCGAAAACAGTACAGAAGCTGATGCAGATACATCTTCCGGGAAAGTGAATCTGCAGAAGTGATATTTTTTCAAGATATACAAGCCAAAAGTCCATTGCCGCAGGCAATCCGGAAATTTGGTTATGTCACTGAAAACTGAGTGAACAGCAATGAAAGCAGCAGAGGCGATTTGAGCTTCTGCTGCTTTTCCTTGCCAATTAACTCCGGTTCGGTTATAATTCGTAATAGTGAACGCAGCATCCTGGATGTTTTTTGGAAGAAAGAAGGGAATGAAGATGGATTGCCGAACTGCAGAAGGAATGGTGAGTAGTTATATTAAACATGATCTTCCACTAAATGAACTGGAAGAGTTTCTCGATCATGTACAGAATTGTTCTTCCTGTTATGATGAACTGGAAACATATTTTATTGTACATGAGGTAACACAGCAGCTTGATGATGACAGCAGCGATTCAGTTCTGGATTTCAAAAAACTGCTGGAACAGGATATCCGGAAATCCAGAAGATATATCCGCAAGAAGAAAGCCAGTTGGCTGATGTTTGGAGTAAGTATATGCCTTCTGATCGCTACGATTGCGGCAATATTGATTTTTGTAATGATGGAGACAAATTACATTCTATAAAGACACTGGAGGATTTTATGAGCGAAAAAATATTACTGATTGACGGACACAGTATTCTGAACAGAGCTTTTTATGGTCTGCCGGATCTTACAAATTCAGAAGGAAAACACACAGGGGCAGTATATGGTTTCCTGAATATCCTTCTTCGGACGATCGAGGAAGAGAAGCCTCAGTATCTGACAGTGGCATTTGACCTGAAGGCACCGACTTTCCGCCATAAGATGTTTGAAGCATACAAGGGAACACGTAAACCCATGCCTGAAGAACTGAGAGAGCAGGTACCGCTGATTAAAGAAATGCTTACTGCAATGGGTGTGAATGTTGTGACAAAAGAAGGCTACGAAGCGGATGATATTCTGGGAACTCTGGCCAGGAAAAGCGAAGCGGCAGGAATGGATGCGACAATCCTTTCCGGTGACAGAGATCTGCTTCAGCTTGCGACAGATAAGGTTATGATCCGTTTGCCAAAGACTGTAAGGGGCAAGACCACTATAGAGGATTATCATGCACAGCAGGTGATCGAGAAATATCAGGTGACACCTCCCCAGATCATTGAGTTAAAGGCGCTGATGGGTGACAGTGCTGACAATATTCCGGGAATCCCGGGAGTAGGTGAGAAGACTGCCACAAAGATTATTGTGGAGTATGGAAGTATTGAGAATGCTCATGAACATTTGGAAGAGCTGAAGCCAAACAGAGCCAGGGAATCAATGAGAGAACATTATGATATGGCGCAGATGAGCAAGGCTCTGGCTACGATCTGTACGGACAGTCCCATAGAGTTTTCGTATGAAAAGGCAAAACTGGGAAATCTTTATACAAAAGAAGCTTTTCTTCTCTGCAGACAGCTGGAATTTAAGAATCTGCTTAACCGTTTTGACTCTGCAGCAGTACAGGAAGATACGCTGGAACAGGAGTTTTTCACATGTGCAGACTTGGCAGGCTGTGAAGCGCTGTTTGCGAAAGCGGAAGCAGGAAAGACAGCGGGTGTTTCTCTGGTTACAGAGAATGGCAGGGTATTTGGTGCAGGACTTGCGCTGAATGAAGAGGAAATTTATTATATTCCTGTAGAAGGGATGATCACAGAAGGTTATCTCTGCGGAAAATTGGAAGGGCTCCTTCATAAAGTATCTGAATCCAACACAGAGAATATTATGAAATCTAATACAGATGATGTGAAGAAGGATCCGGAAAATGAGATATCTGATGTCAATACAGACGGTACTCTGAAATATGATAAAAAATGTGTATGTGCATTGGATGTAAAGGCATTACTCAAGCATATAAAATCTGATGATCCGATGGCTGTATTTGATGCAGGTGTGGCTGCATATCTGCTGAATCCTCTGAAATCCTCCTATACTTACGATGATATGGCAAAGGAATATCTGAATGGTCGTATCCTGCCTGCAAGAGAGGAACTTCTTGGAAAGAAAACAGTGAAAAAAGCATGGGAGGAGAGTGCAGAGGGGCTTGCAGCATGGGCCTGCTACATGGCCTATACAGCACTTGCCTGCCGGAAACCCATGTGTGAAGCACTGCGTGATACAGGTATGTGGAATGTATATACACAGATTGAACTTCCGCTGATCTTTACTCTTGATTCCATGGAAAAATGGGGAATCAGCGTGAAGAGTGAAGAACTGAAAAGCTACGGTGAGAAACTAAGTGTACGTATTGGAGAACTGGAGAAGCAGATCTGGCAGCAGGCAGGGGAAGAGTTTAATATCAATTCTCCGAAACAGATGGGAGTGATCCTGTTTGAAAAGCTTGGCCTTAAGGGCGGAAAGAAAACAAAGACAGGTTATTCCACAGCGGCAGATATTCTGGAAAAGCTTGCACCGGAGTATCCCATTGTAAAGGATATTCTGGAGTACCGTCAGCTTGCGAAACTGAAATCTACTTATGCAGACGGGCTTGTTGGTGAGATCGCAGAGGACGGCAGGATTCATTCTACTTTTAACCAGACAATTACAGCAACAGGAAGGATCAGCAGCACAGAGCCGAATCTTCAGAATATCCCTGTAAGAATGGAGCTTGGAAGACTGATCCGTAAGGTATTTGTTCCGGAAGAGGGATATGTATTTCTGGATGCGGACTATTCCCAGATCGAGCTTCGTGTTCTGGCGCATATGTCAGGGGATGAGAAACTGATCCAGGCATATAAAGAAGCCCAGGATATCCACAGACATACAGCATCAGAGGTATTCCATGTGCCATTTAATGAGGTGACAGATCTGCAGAGGAGAAATGCCAAGGCAGTAAATTTTGGAATCGTTTATGGGATCAGTTCCTTTGGGCTCAGCCAGGATTTAAGTATCACACGAAAAGAAGCAGCAGAATATATTGAAAGATATTTTGAAACTTATCCAAAGATCAAAGGATTTCTTGACGGACTGGTGGAAGAGGGAAAAGAAAAAGGATATGTGACTACCATGTTTGGCAGACGCAGGCCGATCCCGGAACTGAAATCCGGTAATTTTATGCAGAGGTCTTTTGGGGAGCGAGTAGCCATGAACTCTCCAATACAGGGAACTGCGGCGGATATCATTAAAATTGCAATGAACCGTGTGTACAGACGATTAAAGTATGAGAATCTTAAATCCCGTCTTGTACTTCAGGTACACGATGAACTTCTGATAGAGACCTGTAAAGAGGAAATCCCGCAGGTTTCTGCTATTCTTGAAGAAGAGATGAAAGGTGCCGCAAAGCTTTCCGTAGAACTGGAAGTCGATATGCATCAGGGTAATAACTGGTATGAGGCGAAGTGATGATGATAACAATAGGAATTACCGGCGGAGTGGGTGCCGGAAAAAGTACAGTGCTTGATTTTCTTGAAGAAAAGTATCAGGCATATGTGATGAAAGCAGATGAGATCGGGCATCTGGTGATGGAGCCGGTGCAGTCCTGTTATGAACCGGTGATTGCACTATTTGGAAGACAAATCATAAAAAATGATAAAACTATTGACCGCAGACAGGTTTCGGATGTAGTATTTTCACATCCAGAGCTTCTGGAGAAATTAAACCAGATCATCCATCCGGCTGTGAAACAGTACATCAGAGAGCAGTTAGCTGTAAAGAAACAGCAGGGACAGAAGATATGTGTGGTGGAAGCTGCACTCCTTCTGGAAGATCATTATCAGGAGTTTTGCGATACGATATGGTATATTCATACGGATGAAGAGATCCGTATCAGGAGACTGATGGAGAACCGCGGTTATACAAGAGAGAAATCAGTCAGTATCATTGCCAGTCAGGCACCGGAGACTTTTTTTCGGGAAAATGCAGACTATGTTGTGGTAAATAACGGAGATTTTGCACAGACCAGACGGCAGATTGAGGAAGGAATCAGAAAATATGAGACTTTGTAGCATTGCCAGCGGAAGCAGCGGAAACTGTATTTATGTGGGCTCAGATAATACCCATCTTCTGGTGGATGTAGGCATCAGCGGAAAAAGAGTAGAACAGGGATTGAATTCTCTGGAATTGACAGGAAAAGATATTGATGGTATCTTGATTACACATGAACATTCGGATCATATCAAAGGTCTGGGCGTGATCGCAAGGAAACATCAGATACCGGTTTATGCGACAGAAGGAACTGTGGAAGCTTTATCTCACATGAATCTTGGAAAAATGCCGGAAGGGATTTTTCGTGAGATACACGAAGATGAGCCTTTTGAGATTAATGATCTGACAGTGAATCCTTTTACGATCCCTCATGATGCTGCACAGCCCGTAGGATACCGGGTAGAGTGTGGAGAGCATTCTGTGGGGATTGCTACAGACCTTGGAAAATATAATGAGTACATAGTCGGTAATCTGCAGAATCTGGATGCGCTTCTTCTGGAAGCAAATCATGACATCCGTATGCTGCAGGTTGGAAAATATCCCTATTATCTGAAACAGAGAATCCTTGGAGACAGGGGACATCTTTCCAATGAGAATGCAGGCAGGCTTTTATGCAGGCTGCTGCATGACAATATGAAAGGGATTTTCCTTGGACATCTGAGCAGGGAAAATAACTATGAGGAACTGGCATATGAAACCGTCTGTTCAGAAGTAACCTTAGGTGACAACCCTTATAAGTCGCGTGATTTCAGAATTCAGGTGGCACAGAGGGATTGCATATCAGAAGTAATTACAGTGTAGAAAGGACAAAGAACTTATGAAAAAGACAATCATCACAGTAGTAGGAAACGATACCGTAGGAATTATTGCAAAGGTTTGTACTTATCTTGCAGACAATAATGTAAACATTCTTGATATCTCCCAGACCATCGTACAGGGATATTTCAACATGATGATGGTAACAGATGCCAGCAAATGTGAGAAAGACAACGGAGTTCTTGCCAAAGAACTGGAAGCCCTTGGAGATAAGATCGGTGTAGTGATCCGCTGCCAGCATGAAGATATCTTCAATGTAATGCACAGAATCTGAGAAAATCTAAGCAGGTAAGCCACTGAGGGACTTTCCTGTATCAGATTGCCTGAAAAATGCTGAGAGAACATACAAGGGAGAAAAACAAAATGATCAATATTTTTGAAGTAAATGAAACGAATAAAATGATCGAGCAGGAGAATCTGGATGTGCGTACCATTACTATGGGTATCAGCCTTCTGGACTGTATTGACAGTGATCTTGCTGTTTTAAATGAGAAAATCTATAAAAAGATCACAACCTGTGCAAAGGATCTGGTATCTACAGGTGAGGCTATTTCCGGTGAATATGGAATTCCGATCGTAAATAAAAGAATTTCCGTAACTCCGATTGCATTGATTGGCGGAGCTGCATGTAAGACAAAGGAAGATTTTGTAACTATTGCAGAAACTCTGGATAAGGCTGCCAAGGTGGTAGGCGTAAACTTTATCGGCGGTTATTCTGCACTGGTAAGCAAGGGAATGACTCCTGCTGAGAGACTTCTGATCGAATCTATCCCACAGGCTATGGCGAAGACAGAGCGTGTCTGCAGTTCTGTAAATGTTGGATCTACACGTACAGGTATCAATATGGATGCTGTTAAGCTGATGGGTGAGATCGTTCTGGAAACAGCGAAAGCTACCAAAGATCAGGATTCCCTGGGATGTGCGAAGCTGGTTGTATTCTGTAATGCACCGGATGATAACCCGTTTATGGCAGGCGCTTTCCATGGTGTGACAGAAGCAGACACTATCATTAACGTTGGTGTCAGCGGACCTGGCGTTGTTAAGACTGCGCTGGAACAGGTAAGAGGTAAGGATTTTGAAACTCTTTGTGAGATGATCAAGCGTACTGCCTTCAAGGTAACACGTGTTGGTCAGCTGGTAGCACAGGAGGCTTCCAGACGTCTTGGTGTTAAGTTTGGCATCGTGGATCTGTCTCTGGCTCCTACTCCTGCAATTGGTGACAGTGTTGCTGAGATCCTTGAGGAGATTGGTCTGGAGCATGCAGGTGCACCGGGCACAACAGCAGCGCTTGCTCTGTTAAATGACCAGGTTAAGAAGGGTGGAGTTATGGCTTCTACAGCAGTTGGTGGTTTGAGTGGTGCATTTATTCCGGTCAGCGAGGATCAGGGTATGATTGATGCGGTGAATGCAGGGGCACTGACTCTTGAGAAGCTGGAAGCTATGACTTGTGTATGTTCTGTAGGTCTTGATATGATTGCAATTCCCGGAGATACGAAGGCTTCTACGATTGCGGGTATTATTGCGGATGAGTCTGCAATTGGTATGGTGAACCAGAAGACTACGGCGGTTCGTCTGATCCCGGTAATTGGTAAGGGGGTTGGCGAAGTGGTTGAGTTCGGTGGACTGCTTGGTTATGCACCGATCATGCCGGTGAATCAGTTCTCCTGTGATGCGTTTGTGCAGCGTGGCGGAAGGATTCCGGCACCGATCCATAGCTTTAAAAACTGATAAAAAAGGCCAGAAACTTCGGAAAAGGGGAGTTTCTGGCTCTTTTTATGTTCAAGAGGGACGCGGAGCGGAAAATATTTTGTCTGGGGTGCGGTTTCGGAGCCTAAGATATTCTAAGTTTCCATAAATCTGCTAAAAGCATGAGCCGTCTTGTCAAACTCGCTCCGTTGCAAACTTCGCTCAGACAGTGAGGCAGCCAGCTCATAACGCAGATTTCTGAAAACTAAGAATATCTAAGACTCCTGCAAATGCACCCCAGACAAAATATTTTCCGCCCCGCTGGTAGCTGGTTTTAAGCTATGATGGACTGGATTGTTTGTATTATTTTATGGAATTACTATAAATAAAAGAAATGTCCTGCTTTAAAGGGATTCCAGTATATGCAGAAGTCGGGTGTTGTCCTGGGGGTGCATGATGCAGAAGCGGATGTATTCGCCGTCCAGGCATTCGAAGGAGGAGCAGTCACGGATCATGAGACCCTGACGGATGCAGGCGTCGAAGACGTCCCGGGAGGTCAGGCCGGGCTTCTGGATTTTCAGGAGGAGAAAGTTGGCGTAGGCCGGGTAGGTTTTGTAAGTGGGGATATTCTCCAGTGCTTTGAGCAGGCGGGTGCGTTCTGAGAGAATGAGGTCCCGGGTCTGGCGGATGTAGGTTTTATCCTGGAGCATCAGCTCGCCGGCCAGGGCTCCCAGACTGTTGAGAGACCATGGTACCTGTTTTTCTTTCATTTTTTTGAGAAATTCCAGGTTCCCGGTGATTCCGTAGCCAAGACGCATACCTGGGGCTGCGTAGAATTTTGATACGCCGCGCAGAATCATAAGGTTCGTGAATTCTCTGGTAAGGCTGACAGCAGTGATCTCATTGATATCCGGGGCAAATTCTACATAAGTTTCGTCGATCATCACGAAAATGTTCCGCTCATTGCAGAAGGAAACGATTCTGCGCAGGTCATTTATGCTAATTGCAGATGAGGTAGGATTATTTGGGTTGCAGAGGATGAGAAAATCGTATTTTCCATCCAGAGTCCGGCAAAAGTCATCTACATCGAGAACAAAGTTATCCTCTTCGCGCAGGTGGTAGTATTCCTGAGTGCTTCCGGAGAAGGAGAGTTCCCTGGAGTATTCTGAATAGGTCGGACCCAAGATAAGGGTATGCTTTGGATTTCGTTCCTGTATCAGCAGTGCGATCAGTTCGCTGGAACCATTTCCGGGCAGGATGAATTCAGCAGGAATATTACAATATTCTGAAATTGTGCTGCGAAGTGAAGTATAATCTCTGTCTGGATAAGAAGACAGGATATCCAGCCGTCCTGCAAGCTGTTCCTTTACATGCTCGGAAAGCCCCAGCGGATTTACATTAGCCCCAAACTTCACAATTTCCTCCGGCTTAAGCTGATAGACCTCACATATTTTCTCAATATCACTCCCATGAAAAACCATTTTTGCTGTTGACATATAATATCCCTCATTTCTATATAAATAATCTATTTAAACTTAAAATTACCACATAGCAGATCGCAGATCTTTTCTGAACATTATTTTAACACTTATCACATCGTTCTGTAAACATCACTGTTTACATATTGCTATCCTGAAATATACAGGTCCCAATATCATTGCAGCAGGCATTTAACAGAAGGCAAGTCCCCACCCACTGCTTATTGCTTTTCGCAACCACCGCAGGGGATTTACTTGATCCGATTAAATAAGTCTCCTGCGGTGGTGCAGAAAGCAAGCAATTCGGCATGCTGTCGAAAATGGAATATATGTCAATTTGTCAGTACACAGCGAAGGAATGGGAAGGGATTTCGGGCGCATTTGAGGGTTCATAGTAATTCTTGGTATTTGGGAAGCTGCGTTATTCAAAAAAATCTCACTGTCTGAGCGAAGCGAGTTTGAGATTTTTTTGAATGCTTTTAGCAGCTTCCCAAATGCCTTAGAATTACATGGTTCCGAAACTAAGCCCGAAATCCCTTCCCATTCCTTCGCGTCCCTTTTGAAAAAATTAATGGGAAAAAATAAAAAATAAACCTCTTGACATATCTGCATTAGCGTGGTAAAGTAAACACATCAAAACCGATGAGAAAGAAGAGTAAACAACCAAGAATCATTCCAGAGAACGGCAATTGGTGGGAAGCCGTATGAAACTGATTGTTGAATGGCCTTTCGAGGGCGGTCCGAAATCTTGATAAGCGTGAGAGTAGGCACCGACGGGAACCGAACCCGTTATAAATCAGGAGTGTATGTTTGTACATGAGAAAGTGGACGATTCGTCAATTTGAGTGGTACCGCGATAATAAGATTCTTATTACCGTCTCAAGCAACAGATAGCTTGTGGCGGATTTTTTTATATATAAAGAGAATCTGTTATATGGCACCCCCTGTAATGCAGGAAAATCTGCTGATGGCAGGTGGGTATCACAGCAGTTGACACATCCGGGAAAAAGAGGAATCCGGGGAGTTCTTTCTCACAGACAGTAACAAGGGATTGGTAAACATCCCTGAGACTATGGCAGTTAAAAAACCATGAACTGCTAAATAAGATGTAGAGAGAGGAAAAAAGACTATGAAAAAAAGAGTATTAGCAATCGCAGCAACAGCAATGGCAACTATGATGATGGCATCACCGGTTATGGCACAGGATTTCAAGATCGGTATCTGCAATTATGTAGATGACGCTTCCTTGAATCAGATCGTAGACAACATCCAGTCCCGTCTGGAAGAAATCGGCAAGGAAAAAGACGTAAATTTTGATGTGTCCTATGATAACTGTAATGCAGATGCCAATGTTATGGAACAGATCATTTCTGATTTTCAGGCTGATAATGTAGATTTGATGGTAGGTATTGCAACACCTGTAGCAATGCGTATGCAGTCCGCAACAGAAGGAACCGATACACCGGTTGTATTTTCCGCAGTGTCTGATCCTGTAGGAAGCGGCCTTGTAGAGGATCTGGATGCACCGGGAGCAAACATTACAGGTACAAGCGATTATCTGGATACAGCATCCATCATGAAACTGATCCAGGCAGTGAACCCGGATGTAAAGAAAATCGGACTTTTATACGATATCGGACAGGATTCTTCTACAACAGCCATCCAGGAAGCCAAGGATTATCTGGATAAAGAAGGCATCGAATATGTAGAGCGTACAGGTACCACAACAGATGAGGTACAGCTTGCAGCAGATGCACTGGTGGCAGATGGCGTAGATGCAGTATTCACACCAACTGACAACACAATTATGACAGCAGAGCTTTCTATCTATGAGAAATTCATTGATGCAGGTATCCCACAGTATACAGGAGCTGACTCCTTTGCACTAAACGGTGCATTTGTCGGATATGGTGTTGATTATGCAAACCTTGGACAGAAGACAGCAGATATGATCGCAGACATCCTTATGAATGATGCAGATCCTGCAACAACATCTGTTGAAACTTTTGATAATGGTACTGCAACAGTAAACACAGAAACCTGCGAGGGACTGGGACTTGATCTTGAAACTGTTAAAAAAGATTTCGAGCCGTTATGCACACAGGTAAATGAGATCGTTACAGCAGAGAGCTTTGATGATGTAGAGAAATAATAAGGATATTCGGACAGCATTTTGAATAAATTCAGAATAAGTTCTGGGTTTATGGAATCCATTGTGCCGGTTGAAAAGACTGATATATTTTCTGAATTAAAATGAACAGCAGCAGATATTTTCTGTTGCTGTTCATTGAATGTAATAAAATAAATACAAACTGGAGGAAATCATCGTGACTATTGCGACTATACTCTCTCTTGGAGAGACCGCGCTGAAACTTGGCCTGATCTGTTCATTGACAGTTCTTGCCCTGTTTCTCAGTTATTCCATGCTGAATGTCTGTGACCTTTCCACTGATGGCTGTTTTACACTGGGAGCAGCAGTGGGAGCAGCAGTGGCAGTCAGCGGACATCCTTTTTTATCAATTTTTGCAGCTATGGCTGCAGGTATATGCTCGGGCTTTGTGACAGCCATACTTCAGACAAAGCTGGGTGTTGACAGTCTTCTTGCAGGAATTATCGTTAATACGGCTCTTTATTCTGTGAATATTGCAGTGATGGGAGGTTCCTCCCTGATCAATATGAACAGAACAGAGACGGTATTTTCCATGACGAAAGAAACATTGAAAAGTACACCGCTGAAAGGAAGAGGAGATATTGTAGTTGCTTTCATTGCAGTAGCAATTGTGATTGTCTTCCTTGTATTTTTCTTAAGGACAAGACTTGGTCTGGCAATCAGGGCAACAGGAAATAATGCAGATATGGTAAAATCCTCATCTATTAATCCGGTATTTACTACGATTGTAGGTCTCTGTGTTGCCAACTCCTTCACAGCACTTTCCGGATGTCTTCTGTCTCAGTCACAGAAATCTGTAGATATCAATATCGGACAGGGAATGGTTACCATCGCGCTGGCTTCCCTGCTGATCGGTGGTACGATTCTTGGCAGAGGTGGAATTTTCGTGAGAGCTGTTGGCATGGTACTTGGATCTTTTATTTTCCGTCTGGTATATACCGTCGCACTGAGATTCAATATGCCGGCATTTATGCTGAAACTGGTATCTTCTGTAATCGTTGTGCTGGCTATTTCAGGTCCATATTTGAAAAAACAGTGGCCGCAGATTAAGAGAAGAATGACTCACAGGAAGGGAGTACAGTGATTTATGCTGAAGATTGAACATATTTCCAAGACTTTTAATCCGGGTACGGTAAACGAGAAACAGGCCATCAGAGATTTATCCCTGAATTTGGAGAAGGGCGATTTTGCAACGATCATCGGTTCCAATGGAGCTGGTAAATCCACTCTGTTTAATGCAATCTGTGGAGATTTTCTTACAGATTCCGGTGTGATCATGCTGGATGGACAGGATATTACTTTTATGCCCCAGCATGTACGTGCAAAGACCATCGGTCGCCTGTATCAGGATCCTATGAGAGGAACTGCACCCGGAATGACCATAGAAGAGAATCTGGCGCTTGCAGCAGGGAAAGGCGGATGGCTTTCCCATGTGTCCAGACAGGAGAAAGAGCGATTCCATGAAGAGCTGAAACTTCTGGATATAGGACTTGAGAAACGTATGACTCAGCCGGTAGGACTTCTCTCCGGTGGACAGAGACAGGCGCTGACACTTCTCATGGCAACCATGAATCCGCCCAAGCTTCTGCTTCTGGATGAGCATACAGCAGCCCTTGACCCGGGAACAGCAGAGAAGGTGCTGAATCTTACGAAACGGATCGTGGAGGAGCATCAGCTTACCTGTCTGATGATCACCCACAATATGCAGTCGGCCCTTGATCTGGGAAATCGTATTCTGATGATGGATTCCGGAGATATTGTGCTGGATATCCATGAAGAAGAAAAGAAAGGCCTGACAGTGGAAGGACTTCTGGAGAAGTTTAAGACAGGTGCCGGTAAGATGCTGGATAATGACCGTATTCTTCTTTCCGGAGAAAAGTAATTATAAAAATAACATGTAATTGTAAATGAAAGAACCATTATATACAGAAGTTATAGTTGTTGCCTGAGGCATACAGCCATGTTTTCTGATATAATGGTTCTTTTTGTCTGGTAGCGACTCTATTGCTTGCTGTAATTTGCAGAAGGTTCCTGCTCTGGTTTGAGTGTGATAAGTTTGCTCCCAACCGCTGCTGCGATGAATATCCAGATAAACATTTTAACCGGGAAGCAGAGGAAGAGAAGCATGGTTACTGCCAGTGGCTTTTTCATGATTCCGCCCAGAAGTGACGCAGTAACGATTGCAGCTCCAAATACCACATGTCCCCCGTCTGGCCCGCAGGTCAGCATTGCCATGCCGTATCCCATACATACTCCGGCAAAGATGACAGGGAAGAAATGTCCTCCCTTTAAACCGAACTGAATACACAGATTTGTCAGCAGAAGTTTGAAAAACGCGATAGCAATAAGTGCCAGCGGCAGATAGGAGGTGTAAGTTTTCATAAGTGTTCCCATCTGTTCTTCTCCGGAAAACATAAGTGCAGGTAAGAATGAACCTGCGATTCCAAGGCATAAACCTGCAAAAATCTCTCGGACAACTGCCGGGAATCTGCTGGAAATACTTCCCGTCAGCTTGTGTGTTGCCTGATAGAAGTATGCCAGGATAAGACCGCACAAAATATACAGAATCATAAGCAGATAGTCTTTTCTCTGGATTTCCACCATATCAAAGGATGGAAATCCGGAAAGCCCTGCACCAAAAAGTGCAGATAAACCTGCATAAATACCAGTGCCTGCAGCCAGCGCGATTCCGTAAATAAATAATTTAGAACCCTTTGTTAAGGCTGCAAGGTCTTCCTCAGAGTTTTCTTCTACTTCGAAAATGCCGAACAGAGGTGCATGAAACAGCACACTCATGGAGACTGCGGCACCGATCTGCGAATAATTTCTGGCATTCTGTTTGGCAAACTTCAGATTGTCTCCGGCCCAGTAGCATAAACCTACGATAATACCGGTAAGTCCAGCTTCGGGACCTACACTGCTTCCTATGAGTAATGGCAGCAGTGCTGCCACCATCATTACAAGCATGTTTTTGTATTCGTATCTTTTTTCTGCTCTGACTTTTTCCATAACGGTTTCAAGATCTTCGGGATAGTCTCCGAATATTTTTCGGAAAATACCGATAATTGCCGCACCGGCAACACAGATAAGAATCGTATAATAGGGAACAGAGGTTTTTCCGGGAAGCCATTTCCATAGAAATTCAGTTCCGACTGCCATTATTTTCAGCAGGATCCATACCAGTGCACCGGCAACAGCACCAATGAGTGCACAGAACAGCCACAATTCAAGCTGATTTTTTAAAGATACGTTTTTGGGGCTTTTTGTGTTATTCATACAGTCATAACCTTTTTGTTAGTTTTCGGTCTTTCCGAAATTGATTCCAAGTACGATCATATTGATACCCTGCATTAAAACAGAAAAAGCGATCATATATCCTGCAGAGATCATGGTAAGTACAGGATGGGTAAATGAAATGATGCTGACAATTACGGATAAAACACCGCACACAATACTCAGGATACCTTTTCCTTTAGATGTTTTATATACCTTTGTGCCGCCGGCAATCTGGAAAATACCGTAGATCAGAATGATTGCACCGACCATATAAGCTGCCATTACGTCTGTGATGAACCGCTGAATAATAAGATAATACCTGCAAGTCCTTCCAGAACACCGAGAATACATGCTCCGATTTCTTTCTTTTCTTTGGATAAAGAAAGGATTACAAGTTCAATACCATTTACAAACAGAAGGATTCCCAGGATCCATCCGATGGCAAGAAAAGTTCTCATTGGTCTTACAAGAGTGTAGACTCCTAATAACAATGTTAAAACTCCGGTGATCAAAGTGAGGTATTTTAGTGCTTTATTATCTTTCATACTGTTAAGCTCCTTTCATATTGCAAGTGAAACCGTTTTATACTATACTTCAATTAATTTCAGGCAGTATATTATTTTATTGGAGGACAAGTGCATGAAAAGAATTAAAGTATTAGGCAGTGTGTTAAAACGGACTCGCGCAGATAAAATTATCATTGGTTTTATTGTGTTTATTTTTGCTATCGCAGCAGTGATCCAGCTGGTTGAACCGGACATTAACCGATACGGAGATGCACTGTGGTATTGCTATGCGGTGATCTCCACTGCCGGATTTGGCGATGTGGTTGCGGTTACTTTTATTGGAAAAATGTGTTCTGTTCTTCTGACGATCTATTCGCTTTTTGTAGTTGCCATTGCCACCGGGGTAGTGGTTAATTTCTACACCCAGATGGTGGAATTGCAGCGAAAAGAGACACTTGCCATGTTTATGGATCAGCTGGAAAGACTTCCTGAGCTTTCCAGAGAAGAGCTGGAGAATATTTCCAGAAAAGTGCGCCAGTTTCGGTAGCTGTGGATCTTACTGATCTCTGGAAAAATGTTCTTCTTCCTGTTTGCTGCGTACCTGCGGGATCAGAGAAGCTGCCAGCTTTCCTTTTCCGCGGTTTCGCAGATACAGAATACCGATGACGGAAAATACTACTGCACCGATAAAGTTTACGATCAGATCTTTCATGGTATCAACAATACCAATATCAAGATAGCCTCCCAGATCCCAGGTCTCACCGTTAACGATCAGGGACTGAACATCTACATGGATGGGAACGTTTGCACCGGTAGGATTCAGCTTCACAGAGTTGATGGCCGGTACGATCCAGTCCTTCTGCATATCCATTCCAAAGAACCAGTCCATGCTGAATTCAAAGAATTCCCACATAACACCAACAGTCATTGAAAAACAGAATGCAAAAAAAGCTACAAAATACGGTGACATTTTAATGGAAAACCTGTCACTGCGGTTAAAAAGATCAATCAGTGCAAATCCGATGGCAGCCATCAGAAAACCGTTAGTAGTATGCAAAATGGTATCCCAGATAGGGATTTTTACATAAAAGGCATTAATTTCGCCAAGAATTTCTGCTGAAAAGATAAAGATCAGAATGACTGTTTCCAGTCCCGGTGGTATTGTGACGTTCAGTTTCCTGTCCAGAAACTGTGGAACCATAAAAAGGATCAATGTTAAGATTCCCAGAAACATATTGTGGTAATTTCCCAGGAAAAACTGACGTACAACAGATAAGATTACCAGGGCGGTAAGTACCATCTGAATCTTTGTTCTGTTCTTTTTCAAACCTGAATTAGCTTTCATTTTTCTTTTCCTCCTTCCTTATTTTATATCCTTATCCTCACTGTTTGTATTTTAACATAAGTGCATCTAAACAACAAGAATTATAGGATAATAAGCTGTTTCTGGGATTCGTGGCAGAATTTTTTGTCGGTTTTCAGACAAAGGAGTTTTTCGTATAAATTGGAAGAAAAAACAGTTTCAGATAAAATCTGATTTCCTTTACTGTCCAAAAGATTTTGGGCGTCCGCAAGCTTGGTGATAAGAGGAATTCGGCTGTGCTGCTTGATCTGGCTTAGCAGTTCACTGCTTTCCCTGCGGAAGCCAAGAACCCGGGCAAAGGGAGTCTGTGTGGGCGCAGTATGGATATTTAATATAATATGAAGCAATGCTCGCTGTATTCTTGTCTGAGTCAGCTCTCTGGTTTTTAAAACAGATACAGACTGGGAAAAGGACAACAGAAGATTTTGCTGATTTATGATCCGTCGGGCGAGATCCTCGGAAACATCCATATAGGAAGAAAGGCTTTCTACATTTTCTTTCATAAGGCAGTAAGAAAGAATAGAGTCCAGAGAATTTTCTGTGAGAAATTCACCGGAGTCCAGCGCCTTTTTGAAAACGTAAAAAGCATCTGGTGGAATCTGGGATGATAATATATTGGCAGTTTTGGTATCCGGATTCCTGACTGGATTATTTATGTCTGAGATTGCCTCTGAATGGCCACCTCCCGGATTCTGAATAAGACTGCGTATAGCAGTTGCAGATGCAAAGAAATCAGTAGATGACTGTAAATCAGGGGAGGAGCTTGCTGAATCTCCTTCAGGGACAGTGGTTTCATGATAGCCCATTCCCTCCCTGCGGATCGTGACAGGGCAGATCCGGCTGTTCAGACGGAGAAGTGCCTTGCAGTATTCGATCCCCAGAATATTATTCGGTGTATTCAGGATCTGTGTAACTTCATTTAACAGAGGAGTAAGTACCCCGTCAAAATCGTCACCACTGAAGTTGCGCGGATTTTTAAAATATTCTGTCAATGCCTGGCTTCTGGCAGCGGGAAAAGTCAGACCTTCGCTTAAAAAGCTTTTCAACAGTTTCTTATATTCTTCAGGTTCTTCTACAAGGATCTCAGCCAGTTCTTTCAGTGCACTGATTTCCCCTGACTCACTTCCAAAGCAGAGTATATCAACAATATCAAGGCTGTCTAACAGGGAAACGCCCCCCATTGCAAAGGCTTCTGCACTTGCTGTAGAGATGGATACCGGCATTTCAAGTACAAGGTCAGCGCCGCACCGCAGAGCCATTTCTGCACGTGCGTGTTTGGAGATGAGAGCAGGAGTGCCGCGCTGCACATAATCTCCGCTCATGGCAACGATAACATAGTCTGCTTTTAGCTTTTCTTTTGTATACCGGATCTGATATTCATGTCCTTTGTGAAAAGGATTATATTCTGCAATAATTCCTGCTGTTTTCATAAATTTACACAGATGCTCCTTCCTGAAATTTTGTAGAGTTCTCTCTTTTTTACCATATTGCATCTTAAAAAATACTTTTTTATGTCATATTCTACCATTCAGATGCTTGAAATACAAGGCTTCAGGAGTTATAATGAAAACAGCGCAGATAATTGATAGAAAATTGATATTGGATATCAGAACTGCTATATGAAAGGAGCCATTTTAATCATGGGATTTATTGACACACTCAAAGAAAGAGCAAAAGCAAACGTAAAAACAATCGTACTTCCGGAGACAGAGGATAAGAGAACTCTGGCAGCTACAGAGAAAATTTTAAAAGAAGGAATTGCAAAGGTTATCCTTGTTGGTAACGAAGAAGCTGTTAAAAAGAGTGCAGCTGAAGACGGATATGACATTTCCGGCGCACAGATCGTAGATCCTGCTACATCAGAGAAAACACAGGGATACATTGACAAGTTAGTAGAATTAAGACAGAAAAAAGGCATGACACCGGATCAGGCTAAAGAGATTCTTCTTAACCAGTATCTGTACTATGGTGTAATGATGGTAAAAATGGGCGATGCAGACGGTATGGTATCCGGTGCATGTCACTCTACAGCTGATACATTAAGACCATGTCTTCAGATCCTGAAAACAAAACCAGGTACAAAACTTGTATCTGCATTCTTCTTAATGGTAGTTCCGAACTGCGAATATGGTGCAAACGGCGCATTTGTATTTGCTGATTCCGGTCTGAACCAGAACCCGACTTCAGAAGAGCTTGCAGCAATCGCAGCATCTTCTGCAGAATCCTTTGAACTTCTTGTTCAGGAGAAACCAATCGTTGCAATGCTTTCACACTCCACTAAAGGCAGTGCAAAACATGCTGACGTAGATAAAGTAGTAGAAGCTACAAAGATTGCAAAAGAGCAGAATCCGGAACTTGCACTTGACGGAGAATTCCAGCTTGATGCAGCTATCGTTCCAAGCGTAGGCGCTTCTAAAGCTCCTGGAAGCGAAGTTGCAGGTAAAGCTAACGTACTTGTATTCCCAGACCTTGATGCAGGTAACATCGGATACAAACTTGTACAGCGTCTTGCAAAAGCAGAAGCTTACGGACCTGTAACCCAGGGTATCGCTAAACCTGTAAATGACCTGTCCCGTGGATGCTCTGCAGACGATATCGTTGGTGTGGTAGCTATCACAGCAGTACAGTGCCAGGCTGACGACAACAAATAAGATTTCAGTCAGACCGTAAAACGGACTGAGAATTATTTCATTGACTACATAATGTTAAAGGCATCGGAGGAGATATTTCTGATTCTGATGCCTTTGATATCATTACTCATATTTCCCTGGAAATGATGAGAATAATATTATAATATGAAAGGAAAAGCTGACAGAAATATTCGAAGACTTGTGTCAGGATTATGGACAGTATTCGAAATTTGTTGCCGGCAGAATATGAAAATGAACGTATTAGTAATCAACTGTGGAAGTTCATCCCTTAAATATCAGCTGATCAACTCTGATTCAGAAGCAGTTCTTGCAAAAGGTCTCTGCGAGAGAATCGGTATCGATGGAAGATTAGTATATCAGAAAACAGGCTGTGACAAAGAGATCACAGAAGCTGCAATGCCTACACATAAAGAAGCAATCCAGATGGTACTGGATGCCCTCACAAATGATAAAACAGGCGCAATCGGAAGCCTGAAAGAAGTAAATGCTGTTGGACATCGTGTTGTACATGGTGGTGAGAAATTTGCCAAATCTGTAGTGATCACAGATGAAGTAATCTCAGCAGTAGAAGAATGCAATGACCTTGCACCACTTCATAACCCTGCAAACCTGATCGGTATCCGTGTATGCTCCGAGCTTATGCCGGGTGTACCTCAGGTAGCAGTATTCGATACAGCTTTCCATCAGACAATGCCTGCAAAAGCATATCTCTATGGTCTTCCGATCGAATATTACAAGAACTACAAAGTAAGAAGATATGGTTTCCACGGAACATCCCACAGCTTTGTTTCCAAACGTGCTGTTGAATTCCTTGGCCTTGACAAAGATAATTCCAAAGTTATCGTCTGCCACCTTGGAAACGGTTCTTCCATCAGTGCTGTTGTAAACGGTGAGTGTGTTGATACAACAATGGGTCTTACTCCACTTGAAGGTGTTGTTATGGGAACACGTTCCGGTAACATTGATCCTGCTATCATGGAATTCATTGCTAAGAAAGAGAACCTTGACATCGCAGGTATGATGAATGTTCTCAATAAGAAATCCGGTCTTCTTGGATTATCCGGCGGATTATCCAGTGACTTCCGTGACCTGAACGATGCAGCTCAGAGTGGAAACGAAGATGCAGCTAACGCAATCGATGTTCTCTGCTATGGTATCGCTAAATTCGTTGGCGGATATGTTGCAGCTATGAACGGTGTAGATGCCATCGTATTTACAGCAGGTATCGGCGAGAATGCTATTCCTGTACGTGAGAAAGTTGTAAGCTATCTTGGATACCTTGGAGTTACACTTGACAAAGAAGCTAACGGAGTTCGCGGAGAAGAGATCGTTATCTCTACACCGGATTCCAAAGTTAAAGTTGCTGTAATTCCTACAAACGAAGAACTTGCAATCTGCAGAGAGACAGTAGCTCTGGTTTAATTTTCACAGATAATAAAGTGTCTGTTTTGTGTCCAAACGAGAGAAATATAACTGGATAAAAGTTATATTTATATAGAAGGGAAGGGTGCATCTGTCAGGAGCACCCTTCTTTGTGCCCGTAAGGCATGTGGAAATTACCTGATAATAATGCCGCCGGATGATAAAATACTTCGTAAAGGAATATTACTTGACAAAATGTGAAATTTTTCTAATTTATCGTTGACAAAAGCAGAGGCGGTATGTATAATAAAACAAGTGTGGATAGGAGAAAAGTATGCAGATACATTTATCAGATATTTCATCCAGTGAAGGAATGCGTATTCAGAAGACTGCAGAGTTTGGAATGGATACGATCACCTTTCAGTCAGGAAGCTTTCCGGTACTTGCAAAAGAACCCATAGAGCTTACGATCACGAATACAGGTGACAGAAATCTTGAAATCAGAGGAACAGGTAAGATTACCGTAGGTATTCCCTGTGACAGATGTCTGGAAGAGGTTTCAACAGAGATTCCTTTGGAGATTGAGCGAAAACTTGATATGAAGCTTACGGATGAAGACCGTGTGAATGATCTGGACGAAAGTTCTTATCTCACAGGTATGGACCTGGATGTGGACCAGCTGGTCTATCTTGAGGTACTGATGAGCTGGCCTTTGAAGGTTTTATGTAGAGAAGACTGCAAAGGAATCTGTAGCCAGTGCGGGAAAAACCTCAATGACGGTCCCTGTGGATGCGTCGAGGAACCTAAGGATCCCCGTATGGCAGCTATCAGTGATATATTTAGTAAATTTAAGGAGGTGTAACATAATGTCCATCTGTCCGAAGAATAAATCTTCCAAAGCAAGACGCGATAAGAGAAGAGCAAACTGGAAAATGAGCGCTCCGAACCTTGTAAAATGCAGCAAATGTGGCGAACTGATGATGCCGCACAGAGTATGCAAAGCTTGCGGAAGCTACAACAAAAAGGAAATCATTAAAGTTGAAGACTAATTTTTAATGATTGCAAAGTATGGCAGGTTCTCCCGTTTGGGATGCCTGCTTTTTTGTGTATTATTTTATGGATGAGGAAAAAGTAATGAATGAGAGGGAGAAGGTAAATCAGATTACAGAAGGTGTGATCTGGAAACAGCTGCTGTTATTTTTCTTTCCTATTGTATTTGGAACATTTTTTCAGCAGATTTATAATACGGCGGATACTATTGTTGTAGGTCGTTTCGTAGGAAAACAGGCACTTGCTGCAGTTGGAGGTTCTGCCAGTCAGATCGCCAATCTGATCGTTGGCTTTTTTGTAGGGCTTTCCTCAGGGGCGGCAGTTGTGATCTCGCAGTTTTATGGGGCAAAAGATAAGAAGAATCTGAGTAAGGCACTGCATACAGCATTTGCATTCTCCATTGCAGCGGGAATTGTTCTTACTGTAGTGGGGATTTTTCTGACCAGACCTGCATTGCTGCTTATGAAGACACCTGCAGATGTAGTAGAGGACTCTGCAGTGTATCTTCATATTTATTTCGGCGGAATGGTTTTTAACCTGGTTTATAATATGGGAGCAGCCATCCTGCGTGCAGTAGGAGACTCCAAAAGACCACTGTATGTTCTGATCATTACCTGTGTGCTGAACATTATTCTTGATCTGCTGTTTGTGGTTGCGTTTGGCATGGGTGTGACAGGAGTAGCTGTTGCTACAGTTACTTCTCAGGTGATCAGTGCGCTGATTGTAACAGTAATGCTTCTGAAAACCAGAGAGATATATGTGCTGAAGATCAATCAGATCCGTTCTAACAGAAGAATGCTGTTTTCAGTTCTGAGAATCGGTATTCCGGCAGGTCTGGAATCTGTAATGTATAATATTTCCAATATTGTGATACAGGTATTTGTAAATAATCTGGGAACTGACACAGTGGCGGCATGGGGAACTCTTGGGAAAATAGATGCTCTTTTCTGGATGGTGATCAATGCATTTGCGATTTCCATTACTACCTTTGTGGGACAGAATTTCGGAGCCGGTAAATATCACCGTATGCGGAAAAGTGTGAGTGTCTGCATGATCATGAGTATGGCCAGTTCTGCGGTGCTGATCATTTTGATGTATTCATTTGCTCCCTGGATTTATCGTCTGTTTACCACAGACAGCGCAGTGGTTGTCCATGGTGTTCATATGAGTCGTTTTTTACTGCCGTCCTATTTCATTTATGTGATCATAGGAATCCTGTCCGGAGCGCTGAGGGGTACCGGGAAGGTTCTTGTGCCTATGCTTCTTACCTGCGGCGGTGTGTGTTCTTTGAGAATCCTGTGGCTTTTTACAGCCGGCCAGATATACCCGGGAATTAATACGATCATGCTCAGTTATCCGGTTTCATGGAGCATTACGGCAGTATTGTTTATTGTATATTATTTTATGAAATTTCCAGGAAAGAAAAAGGAGAATTAACCATTTTTCATGAAATAATGCAGTTTATCCTATGTCTGTTGCCGAAATCCGCCAGATAAGGTAAGCTAAGAACAAAGGAAATTGAGAATAAAGATAACGGATTGAGCAGTAATGTAAAATGAAAGTATGAAAAAAGCATGAGAAAACAGAAAATAACAGTTCTGATTTTAATGATAACTCTGTGCCTGACTGGCATATGGGGAATGAAAAAAAATACCACAGTATGGGGCGCGGTGATCCGGGTAAATGATGTGATCGTACCTCATGATATTCCTGCAGTAGCTGTAGAAATAAATAAAAGTAGCGAACTGATTACTGAGAAACTGTCTCGGGTTTTCTATACAGTTTATACAGACACAGATACACTGCATATTCCGGTGTTCTGGGATGTTTCGTCTGTAAATATGAAACTGGCAGGCGTTTACACAATGAAAGGTGTACTGAAGCTTCCGCCTGAGTATGCTTTTGATGAGAGTAAAAGTCTGAAGGTACAGACAACTGTTTCTGTGCAGTACCCGGACAAACCGGATATTAATATATATTACAGGCTGACTGCGGCAGGAATCTATATATTTCCCTGGTTGAAGCAGGAAAATTTTGACTCCATGGAAGCTTATCTGAAGAAAGAAAGCGGACAGTGGATCAACCTCACTGAGGAGGGCTTTGCTCTCTGTGAAGAGGAGGGGCTGTATGTATCTAACCAGAGTATGGTTGTGGGTAATACCTATTCCCTGCTGGTAACCTATGATAATGGAAAGAAGCAGACCAATACTCTGCGGTTTCAATACCAAAAAGACGGCAGTCTTAAAATTTACGGTTATCAGCACAATCTGCTTGGAAATACACAGAAGCCTGGAAAAATCATCTGTTCTTATGATACCGGAGATGAGAAATATCTCAGCAGATGTGCTGCCTATGCAGTAAAAACGGGGGGAAGCCTGAAGCAGATTGAGAAAGAATTGAAGGAGAATGTCAGACTGAGGGTCAGTACTGCTGAAACATTTGAAAATACAGCCGAGAATCCGGAACTGATTCTGGAATCTTCCTGGGATCTGAGCCGGGTGAATAGGGAAAAACAAGGCGTGTACAAGGTAACCGGATCATTTGTGATCCCAGAGGGATATGAAGTATCTGACAGCCTGACGCTGCCAGAGGCATATGCATATCTTTCTGTACAGAAAAAAGGAGAACCACAGATTAATACCTACAGCATGCCGATGGTAGACCTGCTGGAATTTCCTATGCTGCTGGATGGATTTTCTGCAGAAGAACGCCGGAACATACAGGTTTACCTCTCTGAGAATGAGGGAAATTACCGGAAAATTGATGATGACTTGGTGGAAGTGACTTCTGATGGAATTCAGATTTATTACAGAGAGATATTAAAGAAAGGACAGAACTACCAGATCTGTGCTGTCTATGAGAAAGGGAGCACAGGAATTTATTCTTTTTCCTATAATGATGCGTTTATTGTCAATGAATACTGGCATGAGCGAAATTTTTCGGACAGAGAGGAAAAAGATCTTCCTGACATTGTGCAGAAAGCACCTGCTTCGTCAGAAGTAGTACAGGAAGAAAAGAAAGAGAATCTGAATACGGGAAGTGCCGGATATTATTATGGTGACTCTTACGGAACAGACAATAATACAGACGGACAGAATAGCAGCAGTAACAAAGCTTCTGATGCAAAATCTGCTGAAATATCGGATACAGAGAATTTCGTGACAGAGTTAAGCACCGACACCATTACTGCAGTCAGTGGAAAGAGAATGCTTCTTATGATCCAACAGAATGGAAGTGCAAGGTTTGAGAAACAGGGAATCTCTGTGACATTTTCTCCGGATACAGTGAATGGATGGAAGATCAATGCAGAGGATGAAATCCAGATAGGAATCGAGAAAACGTCAGAAACTGCATTTTCTCTGCGGATTTTTGTCAGAGGTGAGAAAGTGACAGAGATTCCTGGAACAGTGGTGGAATTTCAGGCATCTGTGTTTGGCGGAATCCAGTTACCTGAAACAGTAAAAGCGGAGGATGTGCAGGGAAATCAATATGCAGTGAATTATCAGGAAAAACAAAATGTTCTCCGTATGGAGATCAACCAGACAGGGGATTATTTTTTGACAGATGGAGAGTCGGAAAATATCGGGGACCAGACGGTTGAGGACAGCGTGGAAGCTATTTCAGACGGAGAAGATATAGGTTTTACAGAAGAGCCAATGCCAGAGGAGGAAACGGAGCAAAAGACAGAGCAGAAAACAGAGAATTCCGCCAAACAGTTTCTGATGATAATACTTACATTACCGGCAGTATGTATCCTGGTGGCTGCCATTATTTTTGCAATTCGTAAAAAACGCAGATAAGCGACAGTGGAAAGGCAAACAAAGCACCTGAAAACAGAAGGAGGTGTCAGCAATGAAGAAGAACTGGAAATATTCATTACTACTTATAGTAGCTGTATTTGCATTGACTATGGGCATATTCTTTCTGTTTTACCGCTTTGATAACAAATATACGGCCAGGGGGGACCAGGCCATTCAGGGAATCCTCTATGTGCCTGATGATGATTCTGTGCATTATCTTGCCAGGGAATGGGAATATTATCCGGATGTATTGCTGACACCGCAGGAAATAAAGGAACAGAAGGAGGACTACTACAGCCGTTATGTTTCCATTGGCGAGTACGGTGGAATGGACCTGGGCGACAAAAATAAATCTCCTTTTGGAAGTGGTACCTATCGGATGACCCTGGTGCTTCCTGAAAAAGAAAAACAATATGCTATTGGCCTGACAGAGATTTTTTCTGCTTACAAGCTGTATATTAATGGGGAATTGATGGGGCAGATGGGAAATCCGGATCCGGACAATTACCAGGAGCAGATTCAGAACAGGGTATTTACCTTTGAGGGAAAAGGAACTGCAGAGATTGTGATCGCAGTGACAGACAAACATTCGGTGTCATCGGGAATTCAGTATGTGCCGGTTTTGGCTTCTCCTTTTAAAGTGAATATTATCCGCGGGTTGTCACTTATGATTGCTGTGGTATTTATGGCTTTTACATTTTTTGTCCTGATTTTTTCAGTGTATATGTATATGCGAACTAAAAAAGTGGAGTTTGGACTTTTTGCCCTGCTTTGTATCTGTGTGCTGGGATATGGTTCTTATCCGATCCTGCATTCCTTTGTTGCAGTAAAAGTACAGCCTTGTTATGGAATGGAGGCATTGTTCTATTATCTGATGTTTGCCGGTGTTATGCTGGTACAACAGAAGATCCTGGGAGGTGAGGAAAGGATTCCGGAAATTCTTGCAGGTGTGGCCGCCACAGCCGGAGTGATGGTTTTTGTGGCAGAAATGCTGTGCAGCAGAGCCCAGTCTGCAACAGGGCTGTATCTGATCTCTAAGCTTACAGAGATTTTGAAGTGGGCAGCAGCCGGTTATCTGCTTTTCAGAAGTGTAAAGGAGATAAAACAGAAGTACAGTAATGTACTTTTAGTGGGAATTGTTGTTTATGCAGCGTCTCTGGCAGCAGACAGGATATGGAGATTATATGAGCCGATCATTGGCGGGTGGTTTACGGAAATTGGTGCAGCAGTGCTTGTAGCCAGTGTGGGACTGACTCTGTGGATGGATCTTGCCAATGCTTACAGATTTCAGCTTACCTATAGAGAATACAGCCGTCAGATGGAACAGAAACTGCAGATACAGAAACAGAATTATGAGGAACTTACAGAAAAGATGGATGAGATCAGCAGGATGCGCCATGATATGAGACACCATCTGCGCACCATCATGTCTTACACCCAGCAGGGAAAATATCAGGAGATGATGGAATACCTGCAGGAGTATGCATCCGTTATAACAGAAGGGGAAAAGCTAATCTGTTATTGCAGAAACATGGCCGTAGATGCAGTGATCCATTTTTATGCAGGAGAACTGAGAGAGAAAGGGATTCCTTTTGAATGTGATATGATGCTGCCGCAGAATATTGGCATTTCAGATACAGATCTGTGCAAAATATATGGAAATCTTCTGGAAAATGCCGTAGATGCAGTAAAAGATCTGCTACCGGAAAATAAGCCTTATGTAAAGATGCTTACAAAGGTTAAGAACAGGAAGCTTCTGATAGAGATTTCAAATCCATATTCCAATGAAATCCAGCGAAGAGAAAAAGTTTTTTATTCAACAAAGCATGAAGGCTTTGGAATCGGAACAGCGTCTGTAGCAGAAGTGGTACAACGAATGGGCGGATATGTAGTTTTTAATACAGAAGAGGGTATTTTTAAAGTAAATATCTTTCTGCCGGTGAAAACAGTACAGTAAATAAATAGTTACTGCCCGGAGGGGAAGAGGCATATCGGAAATACTTATTTATCAGAGTCTGAAGAGAATAAGTATTCCAGATATGCTTTTTTTATTGCGTTGGAGCCACGCTTGCGTACAGTAACAAGCTCCTGATTGTCCATCACAAAGCCTTCATCTGTGGATTTCTCGATGTGATCCATATTTACGATACAGCCTCTGTAACAGGAGAGAAAACATTTCATTCCCTCCAGAAGCTCTTCGAATTTCTGGAAGGTTATGTAGGAGCGTATAATGCCTGCATCTGTGGTATGTACCTGAACTGCATTGCGGTAGGTATCCACGTACAGGATGCTCCTGACAGGGATCTTTACAGGGGTACGGTCGGAGATCAGCTCTATATATCTGGAATTCTGCGACTGCCTGAACTGGATTGTTGAGAGGATCCGGCAAAGCTTCTCCGGGTCAAAGGGCTTCAGCAGATAGTAGGATGCCTGTACATCATAGCTTTCCACAGCAAAGGAATCACTGCTTGAAATAAAAATCAGAGCAGCTGTATCCCTGGCTTCGCGGAGCTTTCTGGCTGCATCCATACCGGTCATACTGCCCATATAAATATCCATAATGATCAGGTCGTAAAATCCGGGTATGTATTTAGTAAAAAAAGCTTCTGCGCTGGAATACAAATGGATGTCTGCGGATGTGTTCTGGGATTCATAATAAGAAGAAATGACAGATTTTACCTGACGCAGATCTTCCTTTGAATCGTCAAGGATTGCAATATTCAAAAGGAGTACCTCCTAAATTAACTTAAACATAATTTGTATTTTAGCGTATTTTCATGAGTTATTCAAGTACGGATTCCTTACTGAAAGCAAGTAATACCATAAGTATTTATTCATTTTTCCATATTTCATGAAAAATGTCATTTAATCCCATGTATCTTGAAAATAAGACTGAAATTTTTTATAGTAAGAACATAGAAATTCAGTTTAGAAAAATGTACACACATTTTAAGAAAGGAATGGTAAAAAATATGAAAAACTGGAAAAAAATAATGGCAGGTCTTTGTGCTGCTACAATGGTAAGCTCTATGGTTGTTCCGGTATGGGCAGCAGAGGAGACTACAGAAGAAGCAGCAGATGACGGAGATGTCGCGGATGTATCAGAGGCAATGTTAGGACTCTGGAAGGACAGCGCAGGAGATATCTACGGATTCTACAAAGATAATTCGTTTTTTGGTCAGTGGAAGGATGAAGAGCAGGATGTTCTTGGTGTATATGCCCTGAGTTCAGACGGAGAATATACAGCTCTGGTAATGCAGTTCGCAAATGACGACGGCACGTATGATGATGAAAATATGGTAACTTATCTGGTGCAGGCAAATGAGGAAGAGAATCTTCTGGAACTTTATGATCCGGACAGTCTGGACCTGACTGCAACCCTGGAGCCTTATGAGGCAGACGGTGATGAGTCGGATTACAATCAGACTTATCAGGATATGGGTGATATCCTGACAGAGTGTTATTCCGGCGAAACAGAAGCGGGTGAGACTTTTATTTATGCAGCTAATGAGGATGGAACTTTCTGCTCAGTACTTGTGATCGATCAGGATGATAACTATGTAAGCTTTGTTGGTGAAGGTACTTTTGATGAAGAGAATGGTACTGTGACGATTACTGATGAAGTTTCTGAGATGGCACTTACTTTTGGCGTGGCAGTGAATGATGATGATACACTGACACTGGATATGGGTGATCTTGGAAGTGCCACTGTACAGGAAGCTACGCTGGCAGTTGCCGTTCAGGGACTGAAGTATGCAGTTGAGAATGGAACTGAGATGAACTAAGCAATTCTTTTTCAGGAACAAAAATATGTGATTTTGAGGATACTCCTCTTCGGATAGATTTATTCGGAGGGGAGTGTTTTTTCTGTGCCGGGGGTTTTAGAATGGCTGGGAAGATGGTATAATGAGGAGCGAATTCTATAGTTTTTGTGGAAGTGTTACAGATGAGCAGAAACAGACAGGAAGCGAAAATTACGAGAGAGGTTTGAATTTATGAATATTCTGAATATAGAGCATGTTTCTAAGGTGTTTGGTGAGAAGGTGGTGCTGGATGATGTTTCCTACGGGGTGCATCAGGGAGATAAGATTGGGATCATCGGGATTAATGGGACCGGGAAGTCTACGATTCTGAAGATCATCGGCGGTCTGGAGGAGCCGGATGAGGGGCAGGTGATCACTCAAAATGGTCTGAGAATCACGTATCTTCCGCAGATGCCGGAGTTTCCGCAGGGAGCTTCTGTCCTGGATTATGTGGCAGAAGGAAAGTGGCAGAAGGACTGGAGTACTGAGAGCGAGGCAAGGAATGTTCTGAATAAGCTGGGAATTACAGACCATGAGGAGAAGATCGATCATTTATCCGGGGGACAGAAGAAAAGGGTGGCACTGGCAAGGACTCTGGTGAATCCCTGTGATGTGCTGCTTCTGGACGAGCCTACCAACCATCTGGATAATGAGATGGTGACCTGGCTGGAGGACTTTCTGAGAAGTTTTAAGGGCGTTGTGATTATGGTTACTCATGACAGATATTTCCTCGACAGGGTTACTAATAAGATTCTGGAGATTTCCCATGGCGGCCTTTATGCTTATGAGGCTAATTACTCGAAGTTTCTGGAACTGAAGGCAGAGCGTGAGGAGATGGAGCTTGCCAGTGAGAGGAAGAGACAGAGCGTACTCCGCATGGAACTGGAGTGGGCAAAGCGTGGATGCAGAGCCAGAAGTACCAAGCAGCGGGCACGTCTGGAACGCCTGGAGGCACTGAAGAACGGAAAGGCTCCGGTGCGTGATGCGAATGTGGAGCTGGATTCTGTTGAGACACGTATGGGAAAGAAGACAATCGAACTTCACCATATCAGCAAGAGTTTTGGTGAGAAGAAGATCCTGGATGATTTTAATTATATTGTGCTGCGCAATCAGCGTCTTGGGATTATTGGTCCTAATGGGTGCGGAAAGTCAACACTCATCAAGATTATTGATGGGATGATACAGCCGGATGCAGGAGAAGTGGAAATTGGAGAAACCATTCGCATAGGGTATTTTGCACAGGAAGTGCCGGATATGGATACCAATCAGCGTGTGATCGATTATATCCGCGACGTGGCAGAGTATATTCCGACCAGAGACGGGAAGATTTCCGCAACAATGATGCTGGAGAGGTTTCTTTTTGATTCTGCCATGCAGTATGCACCCATTGCCAAATTGTCAGGTGGTGAGAAGAGGCGTCTGTATCTGCTGAAGGTTCTGATGGAGGCGCCGAATGTGCTTCTTCTGGATGAGCCAAGTAATGATCTGGATATTCCTACACTGACCATTCTGGAGGATTATCTGGATTCTTTTGCAGGGATTGTGATCGCAGTGTCTCATGACAGGTATTTTCTGGATAATATTGTGGACAGGATTTTTGCTTTTGAGGGGAATGGACATCTGACCCAGTATGAGGGCGGATATACGGATTATACAGAGGCGCTGGCGAGAAAAGGCGGGGCAGTATCTGAAGGACAGAGCACTGCAGTTGGTGCGGAAAAGAAGAAGTCGGCTCAGGCAGACTGGAAGCAGAATCGTCCCCAGAAGCTGAAATTTACCTATAAAGAGCAGAGGGAATTTGAAACCATCGATGATGATATTGCAGCGCTGGAGGAACTGCTGGAGAAGCTGGATAAGGATATGGAGGCCAATGCCACCAATTCTGTGAAGCTTCGTGAGATCATGGAGCAGAAGGAGAAGGCACAGGCAGATCTGGATGAGAAGATGGACAGGTGGGTTTATCTGAATGATCTGGCGGAGCGAATCGAAGCACAAAAAAGTGAAAAGTGATTTTTTTCAGATGCTATTGACTTTGCAGAGGGTTCTTTAGTATGATACAGATTATGGAAGATTGCAGGAGCTGCTTTGCAGCGGGGCAATTTGCGGATGCCGGGTCAGTAACAGAAAATATCTTTTGATTCTGACATCTGTAAGTGAACAGTAAGTGAACAGGAGATATAAAAATATGGCAGAACAGGTCAGAGTTGTAGTGGACGCAATGGGCGGGGATAATGCCCCGGCAGAACCTGTCAGAGCTGCAGTGGAAGCTGTAACAGAGAGACAGGACATAAAAGTAATTCTTACAGGAAAACAGGAAGTGATAGATAAGGAACTGGCGAAATATTCCGGATATCCGAAGAACCAGATCCAGGTTGTCAATGCATCCCAGGTGATCGAGACAGCAGAACCCCCTGTTTTTGCGATCCGTAAGAAAAAAGATTCATCAATCGTAGTAGGTTTGAATATGGTTAAGAAACAGGAGGCAGATGCCTTTGTTTCATCAGGAAGTACAGGAGCTGTTCTTGTTGGCGGACAGGTACTGGTAGGCAGAAGTAAAGGTGTGGAGAGGCCGCCTCTTGCACCGTTGATCCCTACCACGAAGGGTGTTTCCCTTCTGATTGATTGTGGTGCCAATGTGGATGCACGTCCATCGCATCTGGTGCAGTTTGCGAAGATGGGCTCTATTTATATGGAGAACGTAGTTGGTATTAAAAATCCAAAAGTTGCCATTGTAAATAACGGGGCGGAAGAGGAGAAGGGAAATGCACTTGTAAAAGAAACTTTCCCTCTTCTGAAAGAATGCAAAAGCATTAATTTCATCGGAAGTATAGAAGCCAGAGATATTCCGGCAGGATATGCGGATGTGGTCGTATGCGAAGCATTTGTGGGAAATGTGATCCTTAAATTATATGAGGGAGTTGGTTCTGCCCTGATCCAGAAGATCAAAGAAGGAATGATGACCAGCACAAGAAGTAAGATCGGTGCACTTCTGGTAAAGCCTGCACTGAAAGAAACTCTGAAATCCTTTGATGCAACGGAATATGGCGGAGCACCGCTTCTGGGGCTTAAAGGACTTGTGGTAAAGACGCATGGAAGTGCCAAAGCCATTGAGATCAAACATGGTATTTTCCAGTGTGTACAGTTTAAACAGGAGAAGATCAACGAGAAGATCGCAGAGCGTATCCTGGAGGATCAGGAAGTACTGAAGTCCGGAGCAGAATAGAGCAGGACAGGAACAGAAACAGGAAGGAGGGTTGAAGATGGAACTGGAGAAAATAAAAGCTATCATAGCAGAGGTTCTGAATATTGATGCAGATTCGATCACAGAAGACACTACATTTGTAGATGATCTTGGTGCAGACTCTCTTGATATTTTTCAGATTATTATGGGGATTGAAGAGGAGTATGACATTGAGCTGGATAATGAATCTGTCGAACAGATTCAGACAGTCGGTGATGCTGTTGAAGCAATTCGGACAATTAAATAAAAATGTAACTGTCCGGCAGTCTGAAATTTGACAGGAGCATAGTACAGGCGCACTGAGCAGTTGCAAAAAATGATGTCGCAGGGTTGTCATATGACAGCCCTGCGCATATGGAGAGGGTTAGAGGAATGAATAGAAAGACAGAAGAATTAGAAGAAATCATAGGATATCATTTTAAAAATAAACATTATCTTACACAGGCACTGACTCACAGTTCCTATGCAAATGAGAAGAAGCTGGGGAAGCTGGGCAGCAATGAGAGACTGGAGTTTCTGGGAGATGCTGTGCTGGAGCTGATCAGCAGTGATTATCTGTATGCAAGATTTACCCAGATACCGGAGGGAGAGCTGACAAAGAAGAGAGCCAGCCTGGTGTGTGAGCCAAGCCTTGCCTATTGTGCAAGAGAATTCGGACTGCCACAGTTTCTGTTGCTTGGAAAGGGCGAGGATATGACAGGCGGAAGAAACAGGGATTCTATCGTCTCTGATGCAACAGAGGCTTTACTGGGAGCTATCTATCTGGATGGTGGTTTTGCTAATGCAAAGGAGTTTGTGCTGAATTTTATCCTGAATGATATTGAACATAAACAGCTCTTTTATGATAGCAAGACCATCCTGCAGGAAATCGTGCAGGAAAACGGAACACAGCCGGTGGAATATATTCTGACAAAAGAAGAAGGCCCGGATCATAACAAAAACTTTACTGTGGAGGCAAGAGTAAACGGAAAAGTGATGGGACAGGGAAGCGGTCATACAAAGAAAGCAGCAGAACAGGCCGCAGCATACCAGGCGATTCGTGTACTCAGAAAATAAACAGGAGAATTATGTATTTAAAGAATATAGAGGTACAGGGATTTAAGTCTTTCGCCCAAAAGATCAATTTTGAATTTCATAACGGGATCACCGGTATTGTAGGTCCGAACGGAAGTGGAAAGAGCAATGTCGGTGATGCGGTGAGATGGGTGCTGGGTGAACAGAGTGCCAGGTCTCTGCGAGGAGGAAATATGCAGGATGTTATTTTCTCCGGTACAGAGACAAGAAAACCCCTGGGTTATGCATCGGTGGCGATCACATTGGATAATTCAGACCATAAGCTTCCGGTTGATTTTAACGAGGTTACGGTTACCAGAAGGCTTTACCGTTCAGGAGAGAGTGAATATAAGATCAACGGAAGTGCCTGCAGACTGAAAGATATCAATGAGATGTTTTATGATACAGGTATCGGTAAAGAAGGATATTCCATTATCGGACAGGGACAGATCGACAGGATCCTAAGCGGTAAACCGGAAGAGAGAAGAGAGCTTTTTGATGAGGCAGCAGGTATTGTTAAATTTAAGAGAAGAAAGAATACCACTATCAAAAAACTGGAGGAAGAACGCCAGAACCTGGTCAGAGTGACAGATATCCTCTCGGAGCTTACCAGACAGCTGGAACCACTGGAGAAACAGTCAGAGACAGCAAGAGTTTATCTTTCCAAAAGAGAGACGCTTAAGGAACTGGATGTGAATATGTTCCTGATGGAGTATGCTGCTGCAGCCAAAGAACTCAAGGAACTGGAAGAAAAGAACATAATTGCGCAGAATCAGCTGAAGGATACCCAGAGTTCCTATGACCGGACCAAGGTGGAATATGAACGTCTGGAACAGGAGCTGGAAGATTTAAATTCCAAAATGGATGCACTTCGCATTTCCGGTCAGGAGCAGGCAATCCGTAAACAACAGCTGGAAGGCCAGATCAATGTATTAAATGAGCAGATACTGGCAGGGACACAGAATGAAGAGCATTATAAGGGACGTATCCAGACAATTGAGGCTGAACTTTCAGTAAGAACAGATTCAAAGAAGAAACTTGAAGAAGAAAAAACGGATATTTATGCACAGTTAAAGGCTGTCCGTAAGAAACTTTCTGAGGAAGAAGAGAAATTAAGGACAGCGCAGGAGAATATGGAAGCCTGTACTCTCGAAGTGGAGAATGGCAAAAATGAGATCATTGAAATTCTGAACAGCCGCGCCAATGTCAAGGGTAAAGCCCAGAGATTTGATGCAATGATGGAACAGGCAGAAATCCGTAAGGCAGAGATTAGCCAGCGTATTCTCAGACTGAAGAGTGAAGAGGAAGAACAGCAGACCATTCTGACTACAGCCCGGAAACAGTATGATGAGATTACATCCCAGATTGAAAATGCCAATGAGGAATGTGAACATCTGAATCTGAGTGTGATGAAGATTCAGGAAAAGCTGAAGGAACAGAACACAAAGCTGGAAGCAGAACAGACAGCCTATCACAGAGAGGCATCCCGGCTGGATTCTCTCAGAAATATCGCGGAGCGCTATGATGGATACGGAAACAGTATCCGGAGAGTTATGGAACAAAAAGAACGTGTTCCGGGAATCCAGGGTGTTGTCGCAGATCTGATCCAGGTAAACAAAGATTATGAGATCGCTATCGAGACAGCTCTTGGTGGGAGCATTCAGAATATTGTTACAGATAATGAGCAGACTGCCAAAACCATGATCGAATTTCTGAAAAAGAATCGTTATGGACGTGCGACCTTTCTTCCCATGAGCAGCATAAGTCCCAGAGGTGAGTTTACACCGAAAGAAGCACTGAAAGAGCCGGGCGTTGTGGGGATTGCCAGCGAACTGGTGTCCGTAGCTTCTCAGTATCAGCAGATCACGAAATTCCTTCTTGGAAGAGTGCTGGTAGTTGATAACATTGATCATGCCATTGCAATAGGAAAAAAATACAGACACAGTCTGAGAATGGTCACAACAGAGGGTGAATCCTTAAGCCCGGGAGGTTCCATGACCGGCGGTGCCTTCAGAAACAACAGCAATCTGCTTGGAAGGCGGCGTGAAATAGAGGAACTGGAAACAAAAGTAAATCAGCTGAAGCAGAATCTGACCGAAATGCAGAATGCTGTTGAGGAAAATAAAAATCAGAGAAACAGGCTTCGTGATGCCATTGCAGGATTTCAGGAAAAACTCCGTCAGAAATATATAGAACAGAATACTGCCAGAATGAATATCAAACAGCAGGAAAAGAAAGCTGAGGAGATCCGAAGCGGATATGCGCAGATCAACAGAGATCAGGCAGAGATCAAACGCCAGGTCATGGAAATCCGGCAGGATCATGACCGGATTGCCAGGGAACTGGAGAATTCAAAGCAGGATGAGAAAGAACTGGAGAGTTTTATTGAGGCAAAGCAGTCAGAACTGGATGAATGGAAAGAAGAAGAGAAGAAAATCACCCGGGAGTTAGAAGAAATCCGTCTTCAGTCATCCGCTCTTGAACAGAAAGAGAAATTTGACCAGGAAAACCTGAGCCGACTGAAAGCAGAAATCACAGCTTTTATGACTGAGAAAGAGGATATTTATCAGTCTCTTGCTCACAGCAGTGAAGAGATGGAAAAGAAGCAGGAGATGATTACTCAGCTGAAAAAAGAGTCGGAAGAGTCTGTCCTTCATGAAGAACAGGCACAGATGCAGCTGAAAAATCTGCAGAAGGAGAAAGAGAGCAGAACTTCTCAGCATAAAGATTTTTTTGAGAAAAGAGATTATCTGTCCGGTCAGATCGGACTTCTGGATAAGGAATGTTACCGTCTGCAGGGACAGATGGACAAGCTGGAGGAGAACAGGGAAGAGCGGATTGCCTATATGTGGTCCGAGTATGAGATCACCCCCAATAATGCCGTTTCCTACAGAAAAGAGGAACTTACTGATCTTTCGCAGATGAAGCGACAGGCAGCTCAGATTAAAGATGATATCAGAAAGCTGGGACCTGTAAATGTAAATGCTATTGAGGATTATAAGGAACTTCTGGAAAGACACACCTTTCTGTCCGGCCAGTATGAGGATTTGGTCACAGCGGAGAAAACTCTGGAACAGATCATTCAGGAGCTGGATGAGGGAATGCGGAAACAGTTTTCTGAGAAATTTGGCGAGATCCAGAAGGAATTTGACAAGGCATTTAAGGAATTGTTCGGAGGCGGAAAAGGAACTCTGGAGCTGGATGAAGAGGCAGATATCCTGGAGGCAGGAATTAAGATTATTTCCCAGCCGCCGGGAAAGAAACTGCAGAATATGATGCAGCTTTCCGGTGGGGAAAAAGCTCTGACAGCTATCGCACTTCTTTTCGCGATCCAGAATCTGAAGCCGTCACCGTTCTGTCTGCTGGATGAGATCGAGGCAGCGCTGGACGATTCCAATGTTGGGCGATTTGCCGGATATTTACAGAAGTTGACGAAAAACACACAATTTATTATAATAACCCATAGACGTGGAACTATGAACGCCGCAGACCGGCTTTATGGTATTACCATGCAGGAAAAAGGGGTATCCACACTGGTTTCCGTCGATCTGGTGGAGAATCAGCTTACCCAGTAACAGGAGGAGTTTCACATGGCAGAAGAAAAGAAAGGTTTTTTTAAACGATTAGTCAGTGGACTGGCAAAGACCAGAGACAATATCGTAGCCGGATTTGACAGTATTTTCAGTGGTTTTTCCAGTATTGATGAAGATTTTTATGAAGAGCTGGAAGAGATTCTGATCATGGGTGATATCGGGATCAATGCGACCACTTCTATTATTGAGAATTTAAAGAAAGAAGTTTCCGAACGTCATATTAAGGAACCGATGGAATGTAAACAGCTTCTGATCAATGAGATCAAGGATCAGATGCGTGTGGACAGCACAGAGTATGAATTTGAGAACCGCAAATCCGTAGTCTTGGTGATCGGTGTCAATGGTGTCGGAAAAACCACTTCAGTAGGAAAGCTTGCAGGAAAATTAAAAGACCAGGGCAAGAAGGTTATCCTTGCAGCAGCCGATACTTTCCGCGCAGCAGCAGGAGAGCAGCTTACTGAGTGGGCGAACCGCGCAGGTGTGGAGATCATCGGCGGACAGGCGGGAGCAGATCCTGCATCTGTTATCTATGATGCGGTGGCTGCAGCCAAAGCAAGAAATGCAGACGTACTTCTCTGCGATACAGCAGGACGTCTTCATAATAAAAAGAACCTTATGGAAGAACTCCGCAAGATTTACAGGATCCTGGAGAGGGAGTATCCGGATGCATATCTGGAGACACTGGTAGTGCTGGATGGTACCACCGGACAGAATGCCCTTGCACAGGCGAGACAATTTGCGGAGGTCGCAAATGTCAGCGGTATTATCCTTACCAAGCTGGACGGAACTGCGAAGGGAGGTATTGCAGTTGCCATCCAGTCTGAACTGGATATTCCGGTGAAGTACATTGGCGTAGGAGAAAGTATTGACGATCTTCAGAAATTCGATGCAGATGCATTTGTAAATGCGTTGTTTGATGTAGACCATAAAGAAAACCCGGACGCTCAAGATTAGGATGTATTTTCGGAGTCAAAACAAGTACAAAAAGATTCCGGGAGTACATTTAGGACAAAATGGAGGAAAAAACAATGCTTACTTTAGAGAGTTTTGAACAGGCATCAGAGATCGTAAAACAGGTCACACAGGAAACAAAGCTGATCAAGAGCAGCTATTTCAGTGAACTTACAGGAAATAAGGTTTATTTAAAACCGGAGAATATGCAGCGTACAGGTGCATATAAGGTTCGTGGTGCCTATTATAAGATCAGCACTCTTTCCGATGAAGAGAGAAATAAAGGTCTGATCACAGCATCCGCCGGAAATCATGCACAGGGTGTTGCCTATGCTGCGCATAAATATGGTGTGAAGGCAGTGATCGTTATGCCTACCACAACTCCGCTGATCAAGGTTGAGAGAACAAAGAGTTACGGTGCAGAGGTTATCCTGCATGGTGATGTATATGATGAGGCATGTGCACATGCACTGGAACTTGCTGAGAAAGAGGGATATACCTTTATCCATCCTTTCGATGATCCGGCAGTTGCCACAGGGCAGGGTACCATTGCAATGGAGATCGTTCAGGAGCTTCCGCTTGTTGATTATATTCTGGTTCCAATCGGTGGAGGCGGACTTGCAACAGGTGTTTCCACACTTGCGAAGCTGTTAAATCCACATATCAAAGTCATTGGTGTGGAACCGGCAGGGGCTGCCTGCATGAAGGCTTCTCTGAAGAAGGGTGAGGTTGTGACTCTTCCGCACGTAAATACGATTGCTGACGGTACTGCCGTACAGACACCCGGAAAGAAAATCTTCCCGTATATCCAGAAGAATCTGGACGATATCATCACTATCGAGGATGATGAACTGATTGTTGCTTTCCTTGACATGGTTGAGAACCATAAGATGATCGTAGAGAATTCCGGTCTTCTGACAGTGGCAGCGCTTCGTCATCTGGATGTGAAGGGAAAGAAGATTGTTTCTATCTTAAGCGGTGGAAACATGGATGTTATTACCATGTCTTCTGTTGTTCAGCATGGTCTGATCCAGAGAGACAGAATCTTCACAGTATCTGTGCTCATTCCGGATAAGCCGGGTGAACTGGTACGTGTGGCAAGCGTGATCGCCAGGGCGCAGGGCAATGTTATCAAGCTGGATCATAACCAGTTTGTAAGCACGAACAGAAATGCGGCGGTGGAACTTAAGATCACATTGGAGGCTTTTGGCACAGATCATAAGAATGAGATTGTTAAAGCTCTCGAAGATGCAGGATGCAGACCAAAGGTGATCCGTCCAAGTCTGTGATTGTCTCAGAGTAGCATCTGCCATGTAAATAAATGAGATGGGAGCCCTGGTGTTCAGTATATGGATGCCGGGGCTTTTTGATGAGATTTTTAAGAAGTGTATCGGAAAAAATAAATTTGTGTTGTCAAGAGAAAATGCTTGACAGCACATTGGAAATAGGTTAATATAGTCAAGGTGATTACAGATGGAGAAGTTTGTAGAGCAAGGTTATTTATATGATTTTTATGGAGAACTTCTGACAGAGAGACAGCAGCAGGTTTATGAGAGCGTGGTGCTGGAGGATTACTCGCTGAGTGAAGTCGCAGAGGATCTGGGCATCAGCAGACAGGGTGTGCATGATATGATCAAGAGATGCAACAAGACCCTTGAAGAGTATGAACAGAAGCTTCATCTTGTAGAGAAATTCCTGAATATACGGGCACAGGTAAAGCAGATTCGTGTACTTGCCCGGGAATATCATTCCGATGAAATTGTAAATATTTCCAATGAGATTTTAGAGGAGTTATAACATATGGCATTTGAAAGCTTGACAGATAAACTGCAGAATGTATTTAAGAAGTTGCGAAGCAAGGGCCGCCTGACAGAGGAGGACGTTAAGCTTGCCCTTAAGGAAGTAAAGATGGCTCTGTTAGAGGCAGACGTAAACTTTAAGGTTGTGAAGCAGTTTACTAAATCTGTACAGGAGCAGGCAATCGGACAGGACGTTATGAGCGGTCTGAATCCGGGTCAGATGGTGATCAAGATTGTTAATGATGAACTTGTGAAATTAATGGGAAGTGAGACAACAGATCTGCCTCTTCGCCCGGGAAATGAGATCACAGTGTTCATGATGGCAGGTCTGCAGGGTGCAGGTAAGACCACCACAGTTGCGAAGCTTGCAGGCAAGCTGAAATCCAAAGGTAAGAAACCTCTTTTAGTAGCCTGCGATGTTTACCGTCCGGCGGCTATCACACAGCTGCAGGTCAACGGCGAGAAACAGGGCGTGGAAGTATTTTCCATGGGAGATAAGCAGAAGCCTGTGGATATTGCGAAAGCAGCCATAGAGCATGCGAAGGCAAATCAGCAGAATGTCGTACTTATCGATACAGCCGGTCGTCTTCATGTTGATGAAGATATGATGCAGGAACTTGCAGATATCAAGGCGAACATTCAGGTAGATGCAACCATCCTCATTGTAGATGCGATGACCGGACAGGATGCGGTAAATGTGGCAAGCACATTTGCTGATAAAGTAGGAATCGACGGTGTCATTCTTACCAAGATGGATGGTGATACCCGAGGCGGTGCAGCCCTTTCTATCAAGGCAGTAACCGGTAAGCCTATTCTGTATGTAGGTATGGGCGAGAAACTTTCTGATCTGGAACAGTTCTATCCGGAACGTATGGCTTCCAGAATCCTTGGTATGGGTGATGTCATGAGCCTGATCGAGAAAGCAGAAGCTTCCATCGATAAAGAACAGGCGCAGGACATGCAGAAGAAGTTAAAGAAAATGGACTTTGACTTCAACGATTACCTTACCAGTATGGAACAGATGAACAAGATGGGCGGTATCGGCAGTATCCTGAATATGCTTCCAGGTATGGGCGGTAAGATGAAGGATATTGAGGGAATGATCGATGAGAAAGCCATGGACAGAACCAAGTCAATTATCCTTTCCATGACACCTCAGGAGAGAAGTAATCCGTCAATACTGAACATTTCCAGAAAGAACCGTATTGCCAGAGGTGCAGGAGTAGATGTCTCTGAAGTAAACCGTCTGGTGAAACAGTTTGAGCAGAGCAAGAAGATGATGAAACAGATGCCTGGTCTTATGGGCGGAAAAGCCGGTAAGCGCAGTGGTGGATTTAAACTTCCGTTCGGACTGTAATTGAGAAGTTAGCGAAGCGGATAACGCTTTGACATAAAAGTTACTGTTTCATAGCTGAACAGTAATATAACATAAGAAAACAATATATTTTATTTAATGGAGGAAAAGAAACAATGGCAGTTAAAATCAGATTAAGAAGAATGGGACAGAAGAAAGCACCTTTTTATAGAATCGTAGTTGCAGATTCTCGTTGCAAACGTGATGGAAGATGTATCGAAGAAATCGGAACATACGATCCAAACCTTGAGCCAAGCGCTGTAACAGTTGATGAAGAAGCAGCTAAAAAATGGCTTGCAGCAGGAGCTCAGCCTACAGATGTTGTAGCAAAAATCCTCAAAGATGCCGGAATTGAAAAATAATTCAGATATACCAGGATAAGGTATTTCTGCAGCGTCCGTAGGGGACGGGTCAGGGAGGTATGTAATGAAAGAATTAGTGGAAGTAATTGCAAAATCTCTTGTTGAAAATCCGGATGAAGTAGTTGTTACTGAGACAGAAAAGGAAGACGCGATCATCGTTGAACTGAAAGTCGGACCTGCTGACATGGGCAAGGTTATCGGACGGCAGGGAAGAATTGCGAAAGCGATCCGAACTGTGGTAAAAGCAGCTTCTTCAAAAAGCAGCAAAAAAGTGATTGTAGATATTCTGCAATGAAAATAAGGGTCAGGAGCTGTGGAACATCCCATGGCTCCTGATTTGGGTTTAAGCGGATTTGGAATATGGATCAGCATTCGCTGTGAGCAGGCATAAAAGCAGAATGCAAATGACGTATGATATGAAAATTATAGGAGTCAGCAGATGGAAGATTTATTAAAAGTTGGTGTGATCACTACGACACACGGAATACGCGGGGAAGTAAAAGTATATCCTACCACAGATGCAGACAGATTTCTGGATCTGGAATATGTTCTGCTTGACACAGGCAGAGAGAAAAGAAAGCTTGAAATAGAGAATGTTAAGTATTTCAAGAACCTTGTAATCCTGAAATTCAGGGGAATTGATAATATTAATGATATAGAGATGTATAAAAAAAGAGAACTCTGGATCCCGAGAGAAGAAGCACAGGAGCTGGAAGAAGATGAATATTACATTGCAGACCTGATCGGTATGGATGTAGTTCTCGAAGACGGAAGCAAATTTGGAACTCTGAAAGATGTAATGGAAACAGGCGCTAATGATGTCTATGTAGTAGAGGATGCCAAAGGCGAAGAAATTCTGCTCCCTGCTATCAGGGAATGTATCCTTGATGTGGATGTGGAGAAGAATGTAATGACCATTCATCTGATGAAAGGATTAATATAAATGAATTTTCATGTTTTAACCCTGTTTCCGGAGATGATTGAAAATGGCATGAATACCAGCATTACCGGACGTGCGATCACAAAAGGTCTCCTCACACTGGAGGCAGTGAACATTCGTGATTATGCATTCAATAAGCACCAGAAAGTGGATGATTATACCTATGGCGGCGGTGCCGGAATGCTGATGCAGGCAGAACCGGTTTACCTTGCTTATGAGGCGATTGCAAACCGTACGGCAAAAAAGCCAAGAGTTGTATATCTGACTCCTCAGGGGCAGGTATTTAACCAGGCTATGGCCAGAGAAATGGCGCAGGAAGAGGATCTGGTATTCCTTTGTGGACACTATGAGGGAATTGATGAGCGTGTTCTGGAGGAAATCGTCACAGATTACGTATCTATCGGAGATTACGTGCTTACAGGCGGCGAACTTCCTGCAATGGTCATGATGGATTCCATTTCAAGAATGGTTCCGGGTGTACTGAACAATCAGGAGTCCGGTGAGACAGAATCCTTTGCAGGAAACCTTCTGGAGTATCCGCAGTACAGCCGTCCGGAAGAGTGGCATGGCAAAAAGGTACCGGAGGTTCTTATGTCCGGTCATCACGCAAACATAGAAAAGTGGCGCAGAGAGCAGTCAATTTACCGCACGGCAAAAAGACGCCCGGATCTTCTTAAGAAAGCTGATCTGACAAACAAAGAATGGAACTATGTGCGCCAGTTAAGGAAACAGTGGAAGGAAGAAGAGGAGCAGATAAAATGAAAACATCAGATTTTTATTATGACCTTCCTCAGGAACTGATCGCTCAGGATCCTCTGGAGGACAGAAGTTCATCCAGACTGATGCATCTGTCTTTAAAAGATGGCAGCATTGAGCATCGCCATTTCACAGATGTTCTGGATTATATGGAAGAGGGAGACTGCCTGGTCATCAACGATACAAAGGTAATCCCTGCCCGGTTATACGGACATAAAGAAGAGACAGGAGCACTGATCGAGATCCTGCTTCTGAAGCGAAGAGAGAATGATATCTGGGAGTGTCTGGTAAAACCCGGAAAGAAGGCACGCCCGGGTGCTAAGATCACATTTGGAAATGGTATTTTAAAAGGTGAGATCATTGATGTGGTGGACGAGGGAAACCGTCTGATCCAGTTCCATTATGAAGGAATCTTTGAAGAAATCCTGGATCAGCTTGGCGAAATGCCTCTGCCGCCTTATATTACACATAAACTGAAAGATAAGAACCGTTATCAGACAGTTTATGCAAAGAACGAAGGCTCCGCAGCAGCACCGACAGCAGGATTGCACTTTACTAAAGAGCTTCTTGAAAAAGTAAAGGAAAAAGGTGTCAATATCGCTCATGTGACTCTTCATGTAGGTCTCGGAACTTTCCGCCCTGTCAAAGTAGATGACGTGGAAAGCCACCATATGCATTCCGAATTCTACATAGTAGAGGAGGATCAGGCAAAGCTGATCAATGACACAAAGAAGGCAGGTAAACGTGTAATAGCAGTAGGAACCACAAGCTGCAGAACACTGGAATCTGCAACAGGAGAAGATGGAATTCTGAAATCCGGAAGCGGATGGACAGAGATCTTTATCTATCCGGGCTATCATTTCAAAATGATTGATGCCCTGATTACAAACTTCCACCTGCCGGAATCCACACTTGTGATGTTGGTGTCTGCGCTGGCAGGCAAGGAGAATATCATGCATGCCTATGAGACTGCAGTGCAGGAAAAGTACAGATTTTTCTCTTTTGGAGATGCTATGATTATCATATAATGTCACCCAAATAATTATATCAATCAATTATCTGGTTATGAGCAAGTAGCGAAGAGGATGCTTTTATCTGCCTGATAAAAGCATAGTAAAAATATAAAAAAGAGCTGAGAAGTCCTTAACTGGATTTTTCAGCTCTTTTGAAGTATTGATGTGATTTTGGATGAATGAAGGATCTATTTATTCGGCGTCCAAATTATCAGTATCATAGGATTCGTCGTATGTCTCTGCGTCTGTGTCATCTGAATCTGAACTGTTCATATCAACGATATCGCTATCTGAAGCAGCTGTATCTGCAGAACTGCTCTGGGAGTCATTATTACTGTTATATTTTGCAGTAAAAGTACTGCCTTCTGCAGTAGAAATCCAGGAACTCCGCTCATTGATTTTTCCAAGGATTCTTGTTGTCTCATCACCTTCTGCCGGAGTTGGTTGATAATTATTATATCCATCATAGGCAGCAGAAGAAATGGAGCAGGGAATGATATTGGTCACGTTGTCTTTTTTTACCCCATTGGCATCAATAGTAAAGGTCTGCTGGTAGATCATGGTGTCCATATCACTTGGAGAACTGTTGCCGCCGAAGCAGAAGTTTCCGAGGCTGTATACAATATTCCTGCCTTTATAAGTTTCTATGCCCTGAAGTACATGCGGATGATGTCCGCATACAAGATCAGCGCCTTCATCGATCGCGATGCGCCCAAGTGTTGTCTGGTTGCTGTCCGGAACGGTTTCCGTTTCATTACCCCAGTGGAAGATCACTACGATCAGCTGTGCCCCGTCTGCCTTTACTTTTGCAATATTGTCTTTTAACTGCTGCTCGCGCTCAAGATGGTCATACAGTTCATAGATACCGACTAATCCTACTTTGATTCCTTTTACATCCATAACAGCAGTTTCATCATATCCGAAATGAACGATTCCTGCATCATCCAGTGCTGCCAGAGTATCATCGAAACTCTGCTCACCGTAATCATGACTGTGATTGTTAGCGGTATTTACGGCTTCTACAGATCCGCCTGTCAGAATAGAGGCATAGGATGCGGGTGCTTTAAATGCAAATGTTTTATCCTCCCGTTCATCAGAATCGGTGAGTGTTCCCTCAAAATTTGCAATAGTCAGATCATCTGTGGAGAAAATATCTTTTACATTCTGCAGGAAATAATCTGCACCGTAATTTTCATAATAAGCATTTAAGCTGGTATCATAATCAAAAGTTTCATCTGTGCCAAGAGTGCAGTCACCGACAACACTGAGTGTCAGAGAAACAGGAGAAGATACTGTAGCATTGGAGGAATCCGTGTTCTGAGAATCTGAGGATGCTTTCTGGCTGTTGTCCTTAGAAGCGTTCATGGAAACAGTTTTTTTGGCTGCTGCTTGTCTGGAACCTATATAGTTGCTGCATCCGCGGATACCTGCCAGAATAAGTATAAAAACCAGAACAAAGATACCGATACCTGTTGCAATCAGCAATTTTTGCCTTTTTTCCTGATAGTATTTTGATTTTTTGTAGATGTCTTTCCTGCGTGCAGAAGAAGATTTCGTCTGGTTTCGCTTGTTGGATTGTAGGCTCATATGTATAGTTCTCGCTTTCGTTTATAATAGATTAGAGATATAGTATTAAAAAAATATTAAAGAGACCGGGCAGTTAAAATATCTGAACAGATGATCAGAATTAACAAAAAATAAATCGTAATTGCTATAGGATATATTCAAAGTATATAGAGAATTCACAGAATCGTCAAGAAATAAGTCTTTTCATAAAACCGTATTTTTGTTATAATACCATGACAAAAGGTTACATAAATATTACAGACAAAGAATGAGATGTGTTATCCTAGAGCGTGTCTGAAAAATCATTCCCGCAATCTGCACGCCCCACTTTGCGGGATATTTCACCCGAATTCAGTTGCCGTAGCCCGCTACGGCGCCCTCATCCGGGCAAAATATCCCACAAATTGTGACGCACATCTTGCAGAAAGCCTTTTTCAGACACGCTCTAAAGCGTATGAAACATGCTCTGAAAGCATTCAAAGATAATGAGAGATGGGTACGTGAGATAGCACTTCTCAGGAAAGAATATGAGGAAAAATAAAGATGAAAACATTGATATTCAACGGTTCACCGCGAAAGAACGGTGAAACTGCATATATGATCCGGACTCTGCAGGAAAATCTTGGAGGGGATTTTAAGGTGGTTAATGCCTACAGGGCAGATATCCGACCGTGTATAGACTGCAGATGGTGTTTTGACCATGCAGGATGCGCAGTCAAAGATGAATGGCAGGAGGTTCTTTCGTACATTGAAGAATGTGACCATATTATTATGGCATCTCCTGTATATTTTGAGGAGGTTACGGGAATGCTTCTTGCTGTGATGAGCAGACTGCAGACCTATTTCAGTGCAAGATATATCCGTAAAGAAGAACCTGTTCCTAAGAAGAAAACAGGAGCAGTTCTGCTGACAGCAGGAAGTATCGGACCCAGAGAAAAAGCGGAAAGTACGGCAGAGATGCTGCTTCGTCAGATGAGCTGTGACAGTCTGGGGACTGTATATGTGAACCGTACAGACAAAGTGCCGGTCAGAGACAGAGAAGATATCATACAGGAAATAAAAGATCTGGCAGGCAGATTGAGAACAGCAGAATAAATATTATCTGAAAATGAAATACCATTTGTGTTATGTGGAACAGACGAAAGGATGATTAAAATGAAAAAAATAAAATATTTTATGATTACAGGAATGCTTCTGGCATCCATCGGTCTTGCCGGATGTGGGAAGAAGTCAGAAGATGATATTACAAATAAGGAAATTTATCAGGATGATCTTGAACCGCTGACAGAAGAAGAGCTGAATGAAATGGATGCAGATACTTCTGACGAGGATATGAAACAGATTGATGAGCCTGAGGAAGAAACTGCTGACATTACAGATACTACAGATGCAACAGAAACTACAGATAAAACGGAAAATACAGATAAAGCAGAAACTTCAGATTCTTCTGCAAAAAAATCTGCGGATAAAACTGAAACATCAGATTCTGCAGATACAACGAAATCAGAAACTAAAACGAAAACTGAAAAATAATTACAAGGGGGCGTCGCTGGAATTATTATTGCGACAGCCCCCTGATCATATTTCTGTAATTATCAGGAAAGAACCTCGTTCTTCAGTTCGTTCCCATCCATAAATGCTTTCGCATTTTCGAGAGTAGTCTCGGCAATGTTAGTCAGTGCTTCTTTTGTAAAGAATCCCTGATGAGAAGTCATCACTACATTCGGGAAGGAGAGCAGGCGCTGGGTAATGGAGCTCTGCAGAATACGCTCGGACATATCCTCGAATACGAAATCAGTTTCTTCTTCATAAACATCCAGTCCTACTGCAAAGAACTTATGATCACGGATTCCGGAGATCAGGTCCTCTGTCTTGATCAGGCCGCCGCGGGAAGTGTTTACAAGAATTACACCATCTTTCATTTTGGCGATAGTTTCTTCATTGATGATGTGTTTGGTTTCTTCTGTAAGCGGGCAGTGAAGACTGATGAGATCACTGGTTGCCAGAAGCTCATCCAGAGATACATATTCCAGATAATCCAGGCTCTTATTCGGGAAAAGATCGTAAGCGATAACTCTCATACCAAAACCTTTGCAGATTTTTGCCATTGCCTGGCCAATTTTTCCGGTACCAATGATTCCGGCAGTTTTCTGATAGAAATTAAGTCCCATCAGACCACTTAAAGAGAAGTTGTTTTCGCGGCATTTGATGTATGCTTTATGTGTGTGGCGGTTTGCGGTCAGCGCAAGTGCCATTGCATGCTCAGCCACAGCTTCCGGAGAATATCCCGGAACACGCAGAACCTTCATTCCGAATTTGTGAGCAGTTTCCAGATCTACATTGTTATATCCTGCGCAGCGCATAAGGATCAATTTTACACCCTGAGCATTCAGCTCTTCGATAACAGGAGTGCTCAGATCAGCGTTTACAAAAGCGCAGATTGCCTCATATCCTTTTGCAAGGGAAGCAGTTTCTTCGTGAATATTTGCTTCGGTAAATTTAATTGTAATTCCCGGATAGGAAGGAAGAAGCTTCTCGAAAAATTCTTCGTCGTAGTTTTTTGTGCCGTAAAATAAGATTTTCATAAATGTTAGCTCCTCTCTGGCTGTATACCTGTATGGTATACTCACCGTGAAAATTATAATATCAGTGTGTATAGCAATCCTCATAAATAATGCATCTTAATCCAGACCATCAGAGTGTGAAATCCTGCTATAGTAAAACAAATTGAATAATGTTAAAATAATAACAATCTTCTGACGATTCACATTATAACCGATTTATCGGAAAAAGAAAAGACTATTTTGGATAAAATTTCTCAAGTATCTATAAAAATACAATCTGAGAGAGTATGAAGATACTGTAAATAGGAATTGCAAATTATGCTTTATTATGAAAAGTATGTACAGAAAGACAAAAGATATGCAGGATAAAAAAACATTTTGCGGGATATTACCGGTGAACAGTAAAAATTATGCTGCTGTCAACAAACATAAAAAATGATATGTTGACAGCAGCATAATTATAAATGACAGTTGCTATTTTCCGAGAGAGTACAGATCTTCATAGAATTCCGGATAGGAAATTTTAACGCAGTCCCCATCTTTGATAGTAAGTGTACCGTCACAAATTGTACCTGCAACAGCAAAGGACATGGCAATACGGTGATCAAGATAAGAATTGATCTCGGCACCATGAAGTGGCTTTCCTCCATGGATGATCATTCCGTCATCAGTCGGCTGAATATCAGCTCCCATGCGTTTCAGCCCTTCTGTTACCACTGCGATACGGTCAGATTCTTTTACCTTCAGCTCCTGTGCATCCCTGATAACAGTAGTCCCCTCTGCAAAAGCTGCCATCACAGCGATCATCGGGATTTCATCAATCAGTGTGGGGATGATCTCACCCTCAACAGTGGTTCCGTGAAGACTGCTTGTGCGGATCAGCAGGTCAGCGGTAGGTTCACCCTCTGTACTTGCATTCAGCAGAGTAATATCAGCCCCCATAGCCTTGCATACACGAAGCATTCCGTCTCTGGTTGGATTAATGCCTACATTTTTAAGAAGAATCTCACTTCCGGGAGTAAGAAGCCCTGCTGCGATAAAGTAAGCAGCAGAAGAAATATCTCCGGGAACTTTAATCTCGCGTCCGTTCAGCACAGGCTCCGGTTCAATAGAAGCAGTTGTTCCCTGGGAAGTCACATTTGCGCCGAAATAATTCAGCATGATTTCTGTATGATTTCTGGAAAGTACCGGTTCAGTAACGCTGGTGATCCCATCTGCATACATACCAGCCAGAAGCACGCAGGATTTTACCTGTGCGGAAGCAACCGGTGACTGATAATGAGCGGCATGCAAAGACTTTCCTGTAATACGCAAAGGTGCGCATCCATTGCCCCTCAGACTCACGATATCAGCGCCCATAGACAGAAGAGGAGTCATAATCCTTTTCATTGGACGGGACTGAATGGAAGCGTCACCGTTTAATTCGCTGGTAAAAGACTGTCCTGCCAGAATTCCGGAGATCAGTCTTGTGGTAGTCCCGCTGTTTCCCACATCCAGAGTTTCAGACGGAGCACTGAGTCCGTGAAGTCCCTTTCCATGAACGAGGATTTCGGAAGCATTTCTTTCAATATCGATTCCCATTTTCCGGAAACAGGAGATAGTAGAGAGACAGTCAGCTCCCTCAAGAAAATGTGTGATCTTTGTAGTACCCTGTGCAAGAGAACCGAACATAACTGCACGATGAGAAATGGATTTATCTCCGGGTACAGTGAGTTCTCCTCTGAGGTTTGTCTGTTTTTTTATTTCCATGTTTGATTCCTGCCTGTTTTTATAATATTTCTGTATTTCCCTGCAGTTATTTATAGCAATCTGCTTTTGACAAAATATTTTTGAAATGAATGTCAAAGGGTGATCTGTTTAGCGTTCGTAGACAATATAATTTCTTTTTTTAAGGAGTGCGGCACCCTTTTCCATAGAGATTCCGTCGTAGAATTCAATTTTGAGGACACCTTCCTCGAATTCACGGTTGTGAATGATACCGATATTTTTAATGCTGATCTTCTCCATCGCAAGGATAGTGGCAATCGTAGCAATACCGCCGGCCTCATCCGCAATATCAAGATACAGGACATAAGCTTTTTTCAGCAGACCATTGTCTACCACATCAATAGAATCACGGTAATCCCTGGAACTTGCAAACATCTGATACAGACTCCTGGAGTCCTTGTTATCCACAAAACATTTGATCTGAACCAGCAGGCGGATGTAGTCATCCAGAACATTGGAGATATTCTGATTATTTTCCACACAGATCTGCTCCCACATAATTGGAGAAGAAGAAGCAATACGTGTGATATCACGGAAACCTCCGGCTGCAATCGTTTTCATGTATTCCTGATCACTGTCCAGCATATTGACAAGATTTACCAGTGCAGAAGCGATAATATGAGGCAGATGGCTGACTCCGGCAGTGATGAAATCGTGTTCTTCACTTGTAAGGACCATCGGGATCGCACCAAGGGAAGAAATCATCTCTGTGAAATCTGTCAGGCGTTCCAGTGCAACTTCACCGCCCGGAGTGATAATATAGTAAGCATTCTCAATCAGACGGTCACTGGAAGCTTCGAATCCGGTCTTCTCAGAACCGGCCATTGGATGACCTCCGATAAAACGGGATTCCATTCCAAGACGTTCTACTTCTTTATGGATAATGCCCTTGACACTTCCAACATCTGTGAGGATCGTGTCAGGACCGATATTGTCTTTGAAATATTCAAGATATTTTACATTGAATTCTACAGGAGCACACAGGAAAATATAATCGCAGCTCCTGAAACGTTCATCATGTTCTTCGCATACAGCATCGATCATATTGCTGCTTACTGCTGCAGCAAGTGTTTCTCGATCCTGATCATAAGCAAGAAGTCGGTAGTCTTCATGGTATTTTCGGATGGCCTTGGCAATTGATCCGCCAATTAGTCCGAGACCGATAAAACCGATAGTTTTCATAGTGGTTTTTGCATCCTTTCAGGTAACATTATTCGTAACTGTGAAAATACGGAACAGTTACATGATTTCATAATTTACTATTTTAAAGGATATGATTTGAAAAGTCAATTCATACGGCACTTTTATACATAAATAATTTAAAGCGACAAAGCGAACGCCGTATCATATGTAGATATCTTCCATGTCTTTCGCACTCTGGTTACTAGAGTGTGTCTGAAAAATCATTCCCGCAATCTACACGCCCCACTTTGCGGGATATTTCACCCGAATTCAGTTGCCGTAGCCCGCTACGGCGCCCTCATCCGGGCAAAATATCCCACAAATTGTGACGCACATCTTGCAGAAAGCCTTTTTCAGACACGCTCTAGGACTGCTATAGTCAACTGAAAAAAACAATGCACTATAAATATTCGTACAATCAAAATAGTCAGCCAGCTGCACGTTTGAGATAAAATTCACAGTCGAGATCCGTGAAAATTACTGAAAATATATAAAATGCTCATCAATTTACAAGAAGTTCACAAAAAAAGATGTTAAAATTTCATAAAATACTTGAAAAATATAAAAAAATTTAGTAATATATAGCCATATCGTTGCTGCGGACGTTACAGGCGGCAATAACATAACAGACAAACAGGGAGGTACGCAACATGGATGTATTTAGAACTGACCGAATTAGAAATGTAGTCCTTTTAGGTCATGGGGGCGCTGGCAAAACTACACTGGCAGAAGCAATGGCTTACTTAGCAGGAATGACTAACCGTCTCGGAAGAGTAGAAGACGGAAATACTGTCAGCGATTATGACAAAGAAGAGATTAAGAGACATTTTTCCATTTCTACCACATTGATCCCGGTACCGTGGGATAAGGTAAAGATCAATGTGCTGGATACTCCCGGATATTTCGATTTCGTAGGCGAAGTAGAAGAAGCAGTAAGCGCAGCAGATGCAGCGATCATTGTAGTTTCCGGTAAAGCAGGCGTTCAGGTTGGAACACAGAAGGCATGGAACTTATGTGAGAAATATAAACTTCCGAGAATGATCTTTGTCACAGATATGGACGTAGATGATGTCAGCTACCGTAAAGTAGTAGAACAGCTCACTGAACTCTACGGCAAGAAGATCGCACCGCTTCACTTCCCGATTCGTGAAGACGGCAAATTTGTAGGATATGTAAATGTTGTAAAACAGGCAGGACGTAAGTACATAGATAAAGGTAAGAAAGAGGAATGCCCGATTCCTGAATACCTGGATGAATATCTGGAGAAATATCACGATATCCTTATGGAATCTGTTGCAGAGACCAGCGAGGAATTCATGGACCGTTATTTTGAAGGTGATACATTCTCGGTAACAGAGGTTTCCGCAGCACTTGCAATGAACGTACAGGAAGCATCTATCGTACCTGTATGCATGGGCTCACCAATCAATCTTCGTGGTGTATCCAACTTACTGGATGATATCTGCGGATATTTCCCAAGCCCGGACAAACGCTCCTGCAACGGAATCGCTCAGAAGACAAATGAGATCTTTGAAGCAAACTACGACTTCACGAAAGTGAAATCCGCATATGTGTGGAAAACAATTGCAGACCCGTTCCTTGGCAAATATTCTCTTATTAAAGTATGCTCCGGTGTTATCAAATCCGATGACACTTTATTAAACGTAGAGAAAGGCGAAGAAGAACGTCTGAATAAATTATATGTACTTGAAGGATCCAAACCAATCGAGGTTCCGGAACTTCATGCCGGTGATATTGGTGCAATTGCCAAATTAAACAGCGTACAGACTGGTGACAGCCTTGCGACAAAAGCAAATCCGATTCTTTATCCGAAGGCACTCCTTTCCACACCATATACCTGCAAGAGATTTAAAGCAGTGAAGAAGGGTGATGAGGATAAGATTTCCCAGGCACTTGCGAAGATGATGAGTGAAGACAAGACACTTCGTGTAGTAAATGACAGTGCAAACCGTCAGAGCCTTATCTATGGTATCGGTGATCAGCATCTCGATATCGTTATGAATAAATTAAAAGAACGCTACAAAGTAGATGTTGAGCTGAGCAAACCGAAGGTTCCGTTCCGCGAGACGATCCGTAAGAATGCAGATGTAGAGGGTAAACATAAGAAACAGTCCGGTGGACATGGACAGTATGGACATGTTAAGATGCGTTTCGAGCCATCAGGCGATCTGGAGACACCTTATGAATTTGAACAGGTTGTAGTTGGTGGTGCAGTTCCGAAGAACTACTTCCCGGCAGTTGAGAAAGGTCTTCAGGAATGCGTATTAAAAGGACCTCTGGCTGCATATCCTGTAGTTGGTGTGAAAGCTACCTTATATGATGGATCTTATCATCCGGTAGACTCCTCAGAAATGGCATTCAAGATGGCAACGATTCTTGCATTTAAGAAAGGCTTTATGGATGCATCACCTGTACTCTTAGAGCCAATTGTATCTATGAAAGTAACTGTTCCGGATAAATTTACCGGTGATGTTATGGGCGACCTGAACAAACGTCGTGGCCGTGTTCTTGGTATGACTCCTGATCATCAGGGCAATACCATTATTGAGGCAGATGTTCCACAGCTTGAGATTTATGGATATTCCACAGATCTTCGTTCTATGACAGGTGGAAGTGGAGAATTCTCCTATGAATTCGCACGCTACGAGCAGGCTCCGAACGATATCCAGGCAAAAGAAATCGAAGCAAGAGCAAGCAAAGTGGATAAATCTGAAGAATAATAAGAGGCTGGCGGTTACCGACAGAGAGGCAGCAGATAAATATATCAGCGCTATGAATTAGATGTAAGTATATAAGAAATAAAGAAGACAGGACATTTGACAGAAATGTGAGATGTCCTGTTTTTACTGTTCACTGGTAGTAACTATAAAATAGGTCCCATTTTTATCGTAAAAACAGCCAATACTGCGAAACGTTACATTGACAAACCGGCGCCATTGAATTAAAATGAATTTTTAGATATAGCAAAATGTTGGAGGAAGTATAGAGATGAAATACTTGTTTAAAAAGATCGAGCCTAAGTGGCAGGCAAAATGGGAAGAAGCCAAAGTCTTCGAAGCCAAAGATAACAGTGACAAACCTAAATTCTATGGTCTGGTAGAGTTCCCATATCCAAGCGGTGCCGGTATGCACGTAGGACATATCAAAGCATATTCCAGTCTGGAGGTTATTTCCAGAAAACGTCGTATGGAAGGCTATAATGTACTTTTCCCGATCGGATTTGATGCATTTGGTCTCCCGACAGAGAACTACGCAGTAAAGACCGGAACACATCCACGTATCATCACAGATGAGAACATCAAGAGATTCTCAAACCAGTTAAAGAAAGTTGGATTTTCCTTTGACTGGAACCGTGTGATCGATACAACAGATGAAGATTACTACAAATGGACACAGTGGATTTTCCTGAAAATGTTCGAAAAAGGTCTTGTATTCAGAGACAGAACACTGGTTAATTACTGCCCGCACTGTAAAGTAGTCCTTTCCAATGAAGACAGCCAGGGCGGTAAATGTGATATCTGCCACAGCGATGTTGTTCAGAAATCCAAAGATGTATGGTATTTAAGGATCACCCAGTATGCAGATAAGCTTCTGGAAGGTCTGAAAGATGTAGATTATCCGGATAATGTAAAACAGCAGCAGATCCACTGGATCGGCAAATCAAAAGGTGCTTTCGTTAACTTCGATGTTGACGGAATCGATGAGAAACTTGAAATCTATACAACCAGACCGGATACTCTGTTTGGTGTAACATTCATGGTAATCGCACCGGAACATCCGATCATTGACAAATATGCAGATAAAATCACAAACATGGATGAGATCACTGCATATCGTAATGAGTGTGCAAAGAAAACAGAGTTTGAGAGAACTCAGCTTGTAAAAGATAAAACAGGTGTGAGAATCCAGGGACTTGAGGGAATCAACCCGGTTAACGGTAAGAAAATCCCGATCTACATTGCTGACTATGTAATGATGGGATATGGTACAGGTGCTATCATGGCAGTACCTGCTCATGACCAGCGTGACTATGATTTCGCGAAGAAATTCGGCATCGACATTATCGAAGTTATCAAAGGCGGAGATATTTCCAAAGAAGCCTATACAGGCGACGGCGAAATGGTAAACTCCGATTTCCTGAACGGATATGCAAAGAAGAAAGATTCTATTGAGCGTATGTTGGAAGAACTGGAGAAAAAAGGAATCGGTAAAGCCGGTGTTCAGTATAAGATGAAAGACTGGGCATTCAACCGCCAGAGATACTGGGGTGAGCCAATCCCGCTTATCCACTGCCCGAACTGCGGTGTTGTGGCAGTTCCGGAGAACGAACTTCCGCTGCGTCTGCCGGATGTAAAGGACTTCGAGCCGGGTGAAGACGGACAGTCCCCACTTGCAAAGATTGATTCTTTTGTAAACTGCACATGCCCGAAATGCGGTGCTGCAGCGAAACGTGAGACAGATACCATGCCTCAGTGGGCAGGATCTTCCTGGTATTTCTTAAGATACACAGATCCGCACAATGCAAATGCACTGGCTGATATGGACAAACTGAAATACTGGATGCCTGTTGACTGGTACAATGGTGGTATGGAGCATGTTACCAGACATATGATCTACTCCAGATTCTGGCATCATTTCCTGTATGATCTTGGCGTAGTAAATACACCGGAACCATACGCAAAACGTTCCATCCAGGGATTGATCCTCGGACCGGACGGAGATAAAATGAGTAAATCCAAGGGTAATGTAGTTGACCCGCTGGATATTGTAGAAGAATACGGTGCAGATACTCTTCGTACCTATGTACTGTTTATGGGTGACTATGGCGCAGCTACACCATGGAGCGAGAACTCTGTAAAGGGCTGTAAGAAGTTCCTGGACCGTGTTGCAGGGCTGACAGATATCCTTTCTGAAGAATCCGTATCTGATGAACTGGAGATGAAACTCCACCGTACCATCAAGAAAGTTTCTTCTGATATCGAGAACCTGAAATTCAATACAGCGATCGCCAGCCTGATGACACTCATTAATGAGATCACAGCAGAAGGACACTTAAGTAAAAATGACCTTACCATTTTTATCAAACTGCTTAGCCCGTTCGCACCGCATATCTGCGAAGAAATCTGGGAATTCATCGGAGGTGAAGGCTTACTGGCAGTTTCCGAATGGCCGAAATACGATGAAGGCAAAACAATTGCCAAGACCGTTGAGATCGGTGTACAGGTAAACGGTAAAGTAAGAGGAACAATCGTAATCCCTAACGGATGTGAAAAAGAAAAAGCATTCGAGATCGCCAAAGCAGACGAGAGAATTGCTTCCTTCCTGGAAGGTAAGAACCTTATCAAAGAGATTTATGTACCGAACAAGATCGTAAACTTTGTTGCGAAATAATAGAAACAGTAAAAAGAGGACTGACAGAAATTTTTCTGAACAGTCCTCTTTTGAGTTTGACAGCTATATTAAGAGACCTTTAGACCTTTTCAGGCAACCGCCTGCTGATATGCCGGAATGTCAGTGTAAACACGATTCCCTTCACGATAGAAGAGATTGTAAGCGCCCACCATACACCATTTAATCCCATTCCCGCATGTGTCAGGATCAATGCCAGCGGGATTCGTGAGCCTGTCAGGATCACACTGATCGTACTGGATAATCTGGTGCGTCCAAGTCCTGATAATGCGCCCACTGTCATCAGCTCAATGGACATAAAGACTTCACTGAATCCGATAATGACCAGATAATTGACAGCAGTATCCAGAGCTTCTTTTTCGTGGAAAAATAACCTGGCAATTGGTTCCGGAAGAAAGACAAAAGCTGCAGTGACAAACAGGCCCCAAATTGTGAGAACGCGAAATGACAGACTGTAACCTTTACGGATACGGTCTTTTTTTCGTGCACCGTAGTTTTGGGCAATAAAAGCATTCAGTGCTGAAGCAAAACCATCAGCAGTATTCCAGGATACGGATTCAATCTGTCCGCCAACACGCTGCGTTGCAATAGCGGCAGCACCATAACCAGAAACCATACGGGTCAGAATCATGGAGATGAAACAGTAAATGCTTCCCTGTATAGCTGTGGGAAACCCGATCCTGAAAATGTGCTTATAATATTCTTTTGGAAAAACAGACAGCAGATTCAGATGCTGTAAAACATTTGGCTCCAGTCTGGAATGCCGGATACGCAGAACCATCACTACAAAAACCAGAATCTGTGAACTTACTGTCGCAATAGCGGCTCCGGCAACCTCCAGCCTCGGGAAAGGTCCGATGCCAAGGATCAGCAGCGGATCCAGAATCATATTTCCTGCAAGCCCGATAAAGTTTGCAAGCAGGGGAGTGCGGGAATCTCCCTGCGCAGTAGAGAGTCCTGTCAGCGTCAGATTCAGATAAGAAAAAAGAATCAGTCCACAGGTGATCAATGTATAAGATTTGGCAGCAGTATAAGTTTCTGCGTCGGTCAGATTAAAAAATCCCAGCAGAGGCTGTATGAAAATAACACAGACAGCAGCAAACAAAATGCCGGACAGTGCAGTGAGCTGCAGAGAACCGGCAGCATAGGAACGTGCCTGGTCATAATCTTTGCGCCCGCATGCCTGAGCTGTATTTACCTGTCCGCCCATTCTTGACAGGGATGCAAGCCCCTGGGAGAGCCAGACATACATTCCGCCTACTCCCACGCCTGCAACCGCCTTTGCACCAAGCAGTCCGATCCATGCCATATCCATAATACTGTATGCTGTTCCCAGCATGGAAGAAATCATGATAGGCAGAGCCAGCTCTGCCAGAGTTTTCAGGATCGGACCGGAAGTCAGATCCACAGTTTTTGCTTTACTCATTTGTAATAACCCTTCATATACTAATTATTATAATACTTTTGTAGTCCATTTACTGCAGTCCCATACCTGAGAAACCACATCGCGGTAAAACTCTGGTTCATGGCAGATCAGGAGAATGCTTCCCTTATATTCGATCAATGCCTGTTTCAAAGCTTCTTTTGCATCCACATCCAGATGATTGGTAGGCTCGTCCAGAAGCAGAATGTTCGTTTCTTTATTCACCAGCTTACACAGACGCACCTTCGCCTGTTCCCCGCCACTCAGTACACGTACCTGACTTTCAATATGCTTGGTAGTCAGACCGCATTTGGCGAGAGCAGACCGCACCTCATACTGAGTATAAGACGGAAACTCCGCCCAGATCTCATCAATACAGGTAGTCTTGTTATCACCCTTTACTTCCTGCTCAAAATATCCAATCTGAAGATTCTCCCCGAGTTCGCAGGAACCCTTCAGAGACGGGATCAACCCCAGAATACTCTTCAGTAAAGTTGTCTTACCGATACCGTTTGCACCAACCAGCGCAATCTTATTTCCTCTTTCCATAGAGAGAGTAACAGGTCTGGAAAGAGGTTCATTATAACCAATAACCAGATCCTTCGTCTCGAAAATATATTTCCCCGGAGTGCGTCCGTATTTAAAATGAAACTCAGGCTTCGGCTTCTCGGCAGCAAGCTCGATCACATCCATCTTATCCAGCTTCTTCTGTCTGGACATTGCCATATTTCTTGTAGAAACTCTGGCCTTATTTCTTGCGACGAAATCCTTCAGTTCACTGATTTCCTGCTGCTGGCGTCTGTAAGCAGCCTCAAGCTGAGCCTTCTTCACCTCATACACTTCCTGGAAATGGTCATAATCCCCGACATAACGGTTCAGTTCCTGATTCTCCATATGATAAACCAGATTGATAACAGAATTCAGAAACGGAATATCGTGGGAGATAAGAATAAATGCATTCTCATAATCCTGCAGATAACGCTTCAGCCATTCGATATGTTCCTCATCCAGATAGTTGGTAGGCTCGTCCAGAAGCAGGATATCCGGCTTCTCCAGAAGCAGCTTGCCAAGCAGAACCTTGGTTCTCTGACCACCACTCAGATCTGTAACATCACGTTCCAGTCCGATATCCAGAAGTCCCAGGGCTCTGGCAACTTCCTCCACCTTCGCATCGATCACATAGAAATCATGCATGGTAAGGGTATCCTGAATAGTTCCCAGCTCCTCCATCAGAGTATCCATCTCCTCAGGAGAAGCAGTGCCAAGAGAGTCACAGATCCCATTCATTCTTTCCTCCATCTCAAAGAGATAAGAGAACGCAGACTTCAGCACGTCACGGATGGACATACCCTGAGAAAGGACAGAATGCTGGTCCAGATAGCCGACACGTACATTCTTTGCCCATTCAATCTTACCCTCATCCGGCATCAGCTTTCCGGTTACAATATTAAAGAAAGTAGATTTACCTTCCCCGTTGGCACCAACCAGTCCAATATGCTCGCCCTTTAACAGGCGGAAAGACACATCATTAAAAATTGCCCTGTCTCCGAAACCATGTGTCAGATGTTCAACATTCAAAATACTCATAAAAAGAAATTCTCCTTAATTATTGTTATATAATGTCAGGGTCAAAAGGTATTTCACCTCTGACCTGACATCCACGAATTACTTACTCCGCTGCAAAGCAGCTCCCGCAATTCTTTTAATATTTGTAACTATACAACAGTATGATCAGACTTCCCTGACTCCTTTTAATGACGGCTCAGCCATCAGCGAATAATTTGTATAATAAACCACAAATCCGGGCTTCGCCCCTGCAGGTTTTTTCACCTGCTTCTTCTGGATATAATCAATCTCCACCTTAGGGGCAGTACGTCCTTTGGAATAATAAGCGGCAAGCTGTCCCGCAATCTCAAAGATATGATCCGGCAGTTCTCCGTCCTTAGACTTCACGACCACATGCGAACCGGCCATCTTCTTGGCATGAAACCACCAGTCATTCCCTGTGGCAAACTTAAAGGTAAGCTCATCATTCTGGAAATTATTTTTTCCCACATAAATATCATACCCATCCTCAGTCACATAATGGAACGGCTTAGACTTACTCTGCGCCTTCTGCCCCTTCCTGCGGTCATAATGCTTCTTAATATACCCATACTCCATCAGCTCTTCCTTGATCTGTGCCAGATCACTCTCAGCCAGAGCAATATCCAGAGCATTGGAAACAGACTCCAGATGCTCAATCTCACTTCTCGTATCTGCAATCTGCTCAGTCAGAGCCTCCTCCGTACGCTTCAGCTTTCCATACTTGTCAAAATACTTCTTGGAATTCTCCGCCGGAGTCATAGTAGGATCAAGAGGAATGGTAATCTCCTCATTGGTATAATAATTCAGAGCCTTAAACGACTTACATCCATCCTCCAGCCCATACCCGTAAGTATTGATCAGCTCCCCGTAAACCTTATACTTCTCTTTCTTCGCAGTATCCTTCATCTGCTTCTCCTGCAGACTCAGCTTCTTACGGTTACGCTCCAGCGCAGTCTGCACGATCCTCCTCAGATCCGAAGACTTCTGATGGATACGCGTCAGCGTATTCTTCGTCGCATAATAAGTCTCCAGCATCTGTGAAACACTGTCAAACTCCACAGAATGATACTCCGGTCCATACTGCTGGAACGCAAACACACCATACTCCACAGGTTCTTCCCCCCGGTAAACAATATTCGGAGAAAAATCCCCCTCCACAACCTGATCCATCAGCCTGCGGAACGTATGATACAAATGCACCCTCGCCGCCTCATCCAGAGACTGCGCTGCATCACTTCCGTCGATCGAAGCCCTGAAACAGATCTCCTCCGCAACAACCGGACTGATTCCAGTAAGAGAAGAGTAAACAGCCCTGGAAACATTACATGGCTTCCTGCACACAACATCATAGAATTCCTCCTCACTCACAGTCAGCGGATCCAGCTTATCCTGCGTCTTCGGAATAAAATACTCCCTTCCCGGAAGCACCTCACGCACAGAACTCATATGAGAAGAAACATGCTTGATACTATCCAGGATCATCCCTTTATCATCACAGAAAATAATATTACTGTGCTTGCCCATCAGCTCCATGATAAGAACCTTCTTACAGGGATCTCCCAGCTCATTCAGATGCTCCAGCTCAAACATCACCACACGCTCCATCCCCGGCTGCCTGATATCCGAAACCCTCGCACTTCCAATATGCTTACGCAGCAGCATACAGAAATTAGGCGCAGTCATAGGACTGGGCTTATTCTTGGAAGTAAAATAAATCAGCGGAAGAGAAGCACTAGCCGAAAGCAGCAGCCTGCACTGCCCATTCGCCCCCTTCCCCGTAATCAAAAGCTCATCCGCCTCCGGCTGAGCAATCTTATTAAACCGTCCTCCATCCAAATTCAAATGCAGCTCCTTCACCATAGCCGCAATCGTAATCCCATCAAAAGCCATATAAAAACACTCCTTTTTAAATAATACTCACAATAATCAAAATCTCAGTCCCCAATATGACTGATAACAATTTTATAATTGACAGGTAATACATAAAATCTAAACATCACCTACGTCAGAAAGGCAAAGCCCTTTCTGACAAACAAACTATAATAAGCTTTTCTGAAAGCCGTTCAATTTAAAGGATATACCATATACCTCCAACAGCCAGCTACCAGCAGGAGAAAATAAATAGTTCCGGGCGCATTTGCAGGGGTTGTAGTAACTCTTAGGCTTCGGGAATCTGCGTTATGAAAAAAACAGCAACCTGTCTGAGCGAAGCGAGTTTTGCTGTTTTTTTCATGCCTTTAGCAGATTTCCGAAGCCTTAGAGTTGACTAAACCCCGAAACCGCGCCCGGAACTATTTATTTTCTCCTGCGTCCCACCTGCGTCCCACCTGCGGCGTCCCTTCTGCTAGTATACCACACATTTCCTACCGCCATCAACGAAAAAATGTTTGACTCCCATTCTATAATGAACTATAATAAATCTGTATGTAAACCAGAACAGGCACACATACCCCGACACTAATAGACAGACAAAGAGAGAAAAACTATGATAAAAAGCATGACAGGTTTCGGCCGGGCAGAAGTCGTGACCAAAGAAAGAAAAATAACAATCGAACTAAAATCTGTCAACCACAGATACCTGGACCTCAGCATCAAAATGCCCAGAAAACTCAATTTCCTGGAAGGCGCAGTCAGAAACCTGATGAAAACCTACATCCAGAGAGGCAAAGTTGATGTATACATCACATACGAAGACTACACCCTGGACAACGGAGCTCTCAAATACAACAGAGAACTCGCATCCGAATACATCACCTGTCTTAAACAGATGCAGCAGGACTTTGACCTTGACTACGATATCAAAGTCAGCACCCTGTCACGCTATCCGGAGGTACTTGTCATGGAAGAACAGTCTGTTGATGAGGAAGCACTCTGGGAATCTCTGGAACCGCCCCTTCGCGAGGCATGTGAGAAATTTGTCCAGACAAGGATACTGGAAGGCAGAAATCTTGAGAAAGACCTTATCGGAAAACTGGACAGCCTTGAAGAAAAAGTATTACGTGTAGAAGCCCGCTCTCCGGAAGTAGTCAATGCCTACAGGACCAAACTGGAAGCAAAAGTTTCCGAGCTGCTGGAAGACACACAGATCGACGACAACCGCATCGCAGCAGAAGTCATCCTGTTTTCAGACAAAATCTGCAATGATGAGGAAACCGTCCGCCTTCACAGCCACATCAGGAACATGAAAAAGATGCTCACAACAGAGAAAGAAGGCATCGGACGCAAACTGGACTTCATGGCACAGGAAATGAACAGAGAAGCAAACACGATTTTATCCAAATCAAGTGATCTGGAGATCTCCAACATTGCCATTGATCTGAAAACAGAGATCGAGAAAGTCAGAGAACAGATCCAGAACGTAGAATAGAGGAAGAAAACGTGGCAAGACTTATTAATATCGGTTTTGGAAATGTAGTCAATTCACAGAAAATCGTGGCAGTGGTAAGCCCGGATGCGGCACCTGTAAAACGAATGGTGCAGAGCATAAAGGGAACCCGGTCACTGATTGATGCAACTCAGGGGCGAAAGACAAAAGCAGTGATCGTCACAAGCGACGATTATCTGGTGCTCAGCGCACTTCAGCCTGAGACCATTGCCCGGAGATTTGCAGAAATATATGAAAACGAGGATAAGGGAGAGACCCATGAATAAAGGAATTTTAGTAGTGGTTTCCGGATTTTCCGGTGCAGGAAAAGGCACAGTAATGAAACGCCTCATGGAGAAATATGATGATTATGCATTATCTGTCTCCGCAACAACCAGAAAACCCCGTCCCGGTGAAGAGGACGGCAGAGAATATTTCTTCCGTACAAGGGATGAATTTGAGAAGCTGATCGAAGAGGATGCATTGCTTGAATATGCCCGGTATGTGGAAAATTATTACGGTACCCCACGCTCTTATGTAGAAGAGCAGCTTCAGGCAGGCAGAAATGTAATCCTTGAGATCGAAATCCAGGGCGCAATGAAGATCAAAGAGAAAATACCGGAAGCACTTCTGGTGTTTGTAACTCCGCCGACTGTGGAGGAACTGGAACGCCGTCTCACAGGCAGAGGAACAGAAACCGCACAGGTGATCGCAGACAGACTTGCAAGAGCCAGTGAAGAGGCAGAAGGTATGGGACAATATGACTATATTCTTGTCAACGATACTGTAGAGGAATGCGTAGACCATCTTCATCAGATTATTGTGAGTGAACATTCCAGAGTATCCAGAAATGCAGAATTTATCGCAGATATCCAGAAACAGACAAAAGCATTTCAGAAATGATAAACATGCGGCCCAGACCGCTTAAAAGAAAGGAGAAAATACATGATACATCCGTCTTATACAGAATTAATCGAAGCAATCAATACAAACAGTGAGGACGACGATACAACAATGTCCCTTAACAGCCGTTATTCCCTTGTACTTGCTGCAAGCAAACGTGCACGCCAGATCATTGCAGGTTCCAAACCAATGGTAGAGGGTGCGGAAGGCAAGAAACCTCTCTCAGTTGCGATCGACGAGCTCTACAAAGGAAAAGTAAAGATCCTTGCTCCGGAAGAAGAGGATGAAGAAGGAACAGAACAGACAGCTGAGGCACAGACAGAAGAATCAGCACAGGCTTCTGAAATCACAGAGACTGCTGAAACAGCAGAAGAAACAACTGAAGAGTAAGAACTGATGGTAACACAATAGATAAACAAAAGGATGTGTCTGAGAATTACAGAGGTATATTTTCAGGCACATTCTTATAGGAGAATTTATGAAATTATTATTCGTATCATTAGGCTGTGACAAGAACCTTGTAGATTCCGAAGAAATGCTTGGGCTTCTTACAGGTAACGGGTTCGAGATCGTAGATGATGAAACTGAAGCAGAGGCCATTGTGGTGAACACCTGCTGCTTTATCAATGACGCAAAGGAAGAGAGCGTCAACACCATCCTTGAGATGGCAGAATACAAGAAAACCGGGAGCTGTAAAGTCCTGGTTGTCACAGGATGTATGGCACAGCGTTATAAGAATGAGATCATTGAGGAAGTACCGGAAGTAGATGCAGTACTTGGCACAACTTCCTACGGAGACATCCTTAAGGCAATCCGTGAAGCAATGGAAGGAAAACATTTCCAGGAATTTAAAGATATTGATTATCTTCCGGAAAAGCTTGGCAAACGTGTTCTCACAACAGGCGGACATTTCGGATACCTCAAGATAGCAGAAGGCTGTGATAAACACTGCACCTACTGTATCATCCCGAAACTTCGCGGTAAATTCCGAAGCGTTCCGATGGAACGTCTGGTAACACAGGCAAAGGAGATGGCAGAGGAAGGCGTAAAAGAGCTGATCCTTGTCGCACAGGAGACAACCGTATATGGAACTGACATATATGGAAAGAAATCTCTTCATATCCTCCTGAAAGAGTTATGCAAGATCAAAGGAATCCGCTGGATCCGCGTGCTTTACTGCTATCCGGAGGAAATTTACGATGAACTGATCCAGACCATGAAAGAGGAGAAGAAGATCTGCCATTATCTGGATCTTCCAATCCAGCATGCAAGTGACCGTATCTTAAAGAGAATGGGAAGAAGGACAACACAGGCAGAGCTGGTGGAGATTGTAAATAAGCTTCGTCGGGAGATTCCTGACATCGTGCTCCGTACCACTCTGATCTCCGGATTCCCCGGGGAAACACAGGAAGACCACGAAGAGCTGATGGGCTTTGTGGATGAGATGGAATTTGACCGTCTGGGAGTATTTACTTACTCACCGGAAGAAGATACACCTGCAGCAACGATGCCTGATCAGGTTGCGGAAGAAGTCAAAGAGGCCAGACGTGACGAGATCATGGAGCTTCAGCAGGAGATTTCCTATGATAAGGGAACTGACCGTATCGGACAGGAACTTCTCGTGATGATCGAGGGAAAAGTTGCAGATGAGAGCGCATACATTGGCAGAACTTACGGAGATGCACCAAAGGTCGACGGTTATATTTTTGTGCAGACAGGAGAACTCCTGATGACAGGAGATTTTGCAAAGGTACGTGTGACCGGTGCACTGGAATATGATTTGATAGGAGAGTTGGCAGATGAATACACCGAATAAACTTACAGTAGCCAGAATGATCCTGGTTCCGTTTCTTGTACTGTTTATGCTTACAGACCTGGGCGGTGAGGCAAACCGCTATATAGCACTTGCTATTTTTGTTGTTGCAAGTGTGACCGACTGGTTTGACGGAAAGCTTGCCAGGAAATACAATCTGGTGACAAACTTTGGAAAATTCATGGATCCTCTTGCAGACAAGCTGCTTGTGTGTTCTGCAATGATCTGTTTTATTGAACTGGAAAAACTTCCGGCATGGTTTGTTATCATTATTATAGGAAGAGAATTTATTATCAGCGGATTCCGTCTGATCGCAGCCGAGAACGGTATTGTGATCGCGGCAAACTACTGGGGCAAATTCAAGACGGTTTCCCAGATGATCATGATCATTTTACTGCTGATCGATCTGGGCGGAGTGTTTGATATTCTGGAACAGATATTTATCTGGCTTTCTCTGGCACTTACCGTTATTTCCCTGATCACATATATCTGGCAGAACAGGAGTGTTCTGTCCATGCAGGATTAGAAAGAAGGCTTTAAATATGGCTTCAGAAAAGGAAGCATCAGAAGAATCAGCATTAGAAGAAACAGTTGTAGGACTCCTGAAAAAAAAGAAAATGACACTGTCTCTTGCCGAGTCCTGTACAGGCGGTGCGGTAGCAGCGGACATCGTAAATGTACCGGGAGCTTCGGAGGTATTTATGTGTGGTTATGTCACATATACAAACCGCGCCAAAAGAAAATGTCTTGGAGTAAAGAAGAGTACACTGAAGAAAGAAGGTGCTGTCTCAGCCAAATGTGCCGGACAGATGGCAAAAGGCGGTGCGAAAGCAGCCAAAACCGATGTCTGTCTCTCTGTGACAGGACTTGCAGGTCCGGGCGGTGGAACAGAGGAAACACCGGTGGGAACCGTATTTATGGGATGTTACTGTGCAGGAAAGACAACTGTGAGGGAATTTCACTTTGAGGGCGACAGAAAAAGTATCAGAGACCAGGCAGTTGACCAGGCACTGACATTTATCTGCGACAGGCTGCGAAAATATGACAGATAATAATTGGTGACAAGTTACATTACTGAACATAAGAGTACATTTCGGAAAGTTGATGAAATGTACTCTTTTTGTTATCATAGCAATTCATATTAACCGAATCAGGTAAGTTTTCTGCGGAGTCTGCGAAAAGCAATAAGCAGTGAGTGGGGACTTGGTCACCGCATCATTTTCATAAGGTTCACCACTTTATCAAGTTTTTGTGCCTCTGCGGGAGATTTTCCCATCTTCAGCACTTCAATGATCGCAGAAATTTCATCAGCATTAAATTTCAGACCACCTTTTTTTCCCTGAGCAGCTGCGTTCATCAGGAAAGGCAGCATCTCATTTGCACCCTTTGAACTTCCCTGGGAAGCCAGATTCTGAAGCATATCAAGCTTGGAACGATCCATACCTGCAAGCTTCGGGTTGTTGCGCCAGTCATCATTCATGGGAATCCTCCTTCTCACCATCTGCAGGCTGGTTCATGAGCTGCAGCATCTGAACCATAGCCATCATATTTACCATCTGATCTAATTTATCCCTGCTGGGACCATAACAGAAGCTGCGGATATCATTGATGATATCCACCGGATTCTGGGGCGGCATGCTCATGGCACACAGATCGCTGCCGGAACTTCTTTTGCTGAAAACAGAAACCGTATTGATAAATTCAACCGCTTTTTCATAGACTGAGAAAATCTGCTGTCCTTTTGGCGGAAGATAAGGAATGGCGGCTTTTATCATCTGTCCGCGGTCAGAACTGACCATCTGATCCAACAAAGTCTGGGAAATCTGCTCTTCATTCATAATATCTGCTTCCATTTTATGTTTTTTATTAACAGAATATGACGGGGAGAAGGATTCTGACATATAATAAAGTAGAATTTAAGTAACTGTGAGACTGCTTTACTGCACGCTGCCTCAAATTTTATGGAATTGCTGCAGGTATCATGCGTTTGCAGTTGCAAAAAAATGGAGAATCAGATATGGGATCAGAGTCAGAAGAAAAGAAAGAAATGCTTATTATAAATGGAAATGCTTTTTATGAGATAGATCTGGAGTGTGTGAAAAAGAAAAAACAATGTGCTCAGACAGTGCACCCGGAAAAGAAAACAGACAGGATCAATTCCCGGAATATGAAAGATAAGGATAATATCAGGCAGCATGAATAATAAGGACGAAGTTATAATCCTGTAAAATATAAAGAGGCAGAGGGAAAGCTCCCCCTGCCAACAGAAAATGATTGTCAGCAGCCACATCCACAGCCATTGTTTCCGCATAACAGAAGCAGCACGATAATAATCCAGCAGTTGTCACCGTTGCCACATCCGCCGCAGCCATTGCTGCATCCGCAGTTATTGTTTCCGCACAGGCACAGAAGGATGATGATCCAGAGGATATTACAGCAGGAATTATTTCCGCCTGAAAGTCCCCATCCACTGTTACATCCACATCCGTTATTACATCCGCAGCCATTGTCGCATCCGCATCCGCTGTTATTAGCGCAGCCACATCCGCATCCTCCTCTGTCCTCACATCCGCAATTTGTAGCAGCTAAGTCGCTCATATTAAATCCTCCGTTTTTTTTCTTTACAATCCTATCATATGTGGAACCGCAAAAAGTGTTACAGTTTCATCATTGTTCATTATGTTCACAGTAACCAATAACCTTAAGTTCGATGCGAATTGTTGCTTTTCACAAGTTGACAATAATATATGAATCCGATATAATATACCACGTAACAAATCTGTAATGATTGAGAAAGAAATGCAACAATAACCCAATTAAAACGTAAAACAATACGTATAAAAAGAGAGGAAACGGAGAATAAGAATGAAGAAACATGGGAAACTATTGTTAAAGTATCTGCTCCTTTTTGTGATGACCGTTTTTGTAATGGGCTGTTTTAGTGTATCCGCGGCAACAAAAACAGGATTTGTCACTCAGAAAGGGAAAACCTATTACATAAACAAAGACGGTTCCAAACAGAAAGGCTGGCTGGAACTTAAGGGTAAGAAATATTACTTTGATAAGAAAACAGGAGTTCAGGTAAAAGGCTGGGTAAAAGACTCCAGCGGACAGGCGATCCGATACTTTACCAGCGGAGCCGGATATATGGTGACAGGATTTATCACTGATTCCAATGGAAATACCCGCCATTTTGATGAGACAACAGGCCTGATGACAAGAGGTTGGCTCACAGATACAGATGAATATAAATATTATTTTTACAGCGGTTCCGGCGTTATGGCCAAAGGCTGGGTGGAGAACAAAAAAGAACAGAAACGCTATTTCAGTCAGGCCAATGGACGTATGTGTACAGGCTGGGTGAAGAGCAGTGCCGGAAATTACAGATACTTTAAGCCGTCAAATGGAATAATGTATACAGGTCTGGAGAAAATTGACTCAGACTATTACTATTTTTCAAAATCAACCGGTGTCCGTTATCAGAAAGGTTTCGGAACCGTAGGAAGTAAGAAATATTATTTCAACCCTTCAGATGGTAAGGCGAAGACAGGCTGGCTTGAGCTTGATGGAAAGAAATATTATTTTGATACATCAGGAGTGATGCTGGCAAATACCATCGCTTCCATTGACGGAACTACATACAGGTTTGATTCTGACGGTTCTGCAACAAAGACTTCCGGTAATGATTACACAGTAGAGGGCAAATATGTCAAGGTCTTTGATGCGAAGAATAATAAATACTACTATATGGAAGAAGAGTTCCTGGAACATCCGGGAATTGCAGACGGAAAGGTGTCAGATCTGGATCTTCTGGCAGCAGTGTGTGATGCAGAAGCAGGAGATCAGGGAGTCGTGGGAATGGAGGCAGTTGCGCTTTGCGTATTAAACTGTACCATTGACCAGTATAAAGAATTTCCGTCACAGATCCGTTATGTGGTATATCAGGGAAAACCTACCCAGTATGCGGTTGTCACAGACGGAGCACTTCTTAAAAGACTGAAAGGCCAGTTTGAGGACAGGACCAATGCCTATGCGGCAGCAAAGGCAGCCATGGAAGTGTTCAGTAACTATGTGAATCATGGCACAAAGAGAACACTCCCGGGATTTAAGACAAAGGATTTCAATTACAAATTCTTTATGACTCCGGCAGCATTTAAGGCACAGAACCTTAATTTCAGCAAGCTGGAATATGAACAGTACAAAGGACATGTATTCTTTGTGGACTGGATTTCAGGGTGAGTACATTAATGCTTTAAGTTGGTGAAATATGAAGAGGATTGCTATAAATTCCTTGACAAATAAATTTTGTATTTGTATACTTGCAGATATATGATATAAAAAAGCACAGATGGGAAAGAGTAACATAGGGAAAACAGACAGAGAGCTGCCGGCAGGTGAGAGGCGCGTGGGGAACTTATGTGAATACCTCCCGGAGCTCTGCACCGAACACTTCAGAGATATTGTAAGGTAAGTAGGCTGCAGCGGAGTGGCATCCGTTAACATGCTTAAGTAACAGAGAGAACCGTTGTTTATCATAACAATGGCATGGTTTGTTACTTATTGAGGCAGAGAATGCGAGTTTTCTGCGAATTTAGGTGGTATCGCGGGACCCGGTTCTCGTCCTAAAGGGACAGGAACCGGGTTGTTTTATTTTATTACGAGGAGGAAACAAACAATGACAGTTTGGGACGAGCTGAAAGCCCGTGGTCTGATTGCCCAGGTAACAGACGAAGAAGAGATCAAAGAAATGGTAAATAATGGAAAAGCCACATTTTACATTGGCTTTGACCCTACCGCAGACAGCCTTCACGTAGGACATTTCATGGCGCTCTGCCTGATGAAACGTCTGCAGATGGCAGGAAATAAACCCATCGCATTATTAGGCGGTGGAACCGGTATGATCGGTGACCCGTCCGGAAGATCTGATATGCGTCAGATGATGACAGTGGAGACAATCCAGCACAACATCGACTGCTTCAAGAAACAGATGGAACGTTTTATCGACTTCTCAGACGGCAAGGCATTAATGGTAAACAATGCAGACTGGCTGATGAATTTAAATTATGTAGAAGTACTTCGTGATGTTGGACCACATTTCTCTGTAAACCGTATGCTCTCTCACGAGTGCTACAAACAGCGTATGGAACGTGGACTTACATTCCTTGAGTTCAACTATATGATCATGCAGAGCTACGACTTCTACATGCTGTATCAGAAATACGGCTGCACCATGCAGTTCGGCGGTGATGACCAGTGGGCAAATATGCTTGGCGGTACAGAGCTGATCCGTCGTAAACTTGGAAAAGACGCTTACGCCATGACGATCACACTTCTTCTGAACTCCGAAGGTAAGAAGATGGGTAAAACACAGTCCGGTGCTGTATGGCTTGACCCGGAGAAGACTTCTCCTTTCGATTTCTATCAGTACTGGAGAAACGTGGATGATGCAGATGTTATCAAATGTATGCGTCTCCTTACCTTCCTTCCGTTAGAAGAAATCGATGAGATGGCGAAATGGGAAGGAAGCCAGTTGAATAAAGCAAAAGAAATCCTTGCATACGAGCTGACAAATCTGGTTCATGGCGAAGAGGAAGCAAAGAAAGCGCAGGAAGGCGCAAGAGCACTTTTTGCAGGCGGCGCTGATACAGCACACATGCCGACAACTGAGCTTGCAGACGAAGACTTCTCAGAAGAAGGAACAATCGACCTGATCTCCATGCTTGTAAAAGCAGGAATGGTTCCAACACGTTCCGAGGGACGTCGCGCCATTGAACAGGGCGGTGTTTCCATTGACGGTGAGAAGATCACAGATGTGAAATACACAGTTGCCAAAGATGCACTTACAGGTGAAGGTGTAGTGCTGAAAAAAGGCAAAAAGAAATTCAACAAAGTTCTGGCAAAATAAAAAATTCATTATAGAAATATCGGCGGATACTGCTGAACCGGTGCCGCCGATTTCAGGAGGAAAAGATTATGAAGAAATACGGAGTAAACGAACTTCGTCAGATGTTCCTCGACTTCATGGAGAGCAAAGGACATCTGGTAATGAAAAGCTTTTCCCTGGTACCACAGGGAGATAAGAGTCTTCTGCTGATCAACGCAGGTATGGCTCCGCTGAAACCATATTTTACAGGTGCTGAAATCCCGCCGAGAACAAGAGTAAGTACCTGCCAGAAATGTATCCGTACAGGTGATATCGAGAATGTAGGTAAAACCGCACGCCACGGTACATTCTTTGAGATGCTTGGTAACTTCTCCTTTGGTGACTACTTTAAGAAAGAAGCCATCCACTGGTCCTGGGAATTCCTCACAGAGGTAGTAGGACTGGATGCAAACCGTCTGTACCCTTCCGTATATCTGGAAGATGATGAAGCATTTGACATCTGGAACAAAGAAATCGGAATCCCGGCTGACAGAATTTTCCGTTTTGGAAAAGAAGATAACTTCTGGGAGCATGGCGCAGGCCCCTGTGGTCCATGTTCAGAGATTTATTATGACCGTGGAGAGAAGTATGGTTGCGGAAAACCTGGCTGTACAGTAGGATGTGACTGTGACCGTTACATGGAAGTATGGAACAACGTATTTACCCAGTTTGAGAACGATGGTAACGGAAATTATACAACACTGAAACAGAAGAACATTGATACAGGTATGGGTCTGGAACGTCTGGCAGTTGTTGTGCAGGACGTAGATTCCATCTTCGATGTAGATACTATCTGCGCACTGCGTAACCTGGTATGTAAGATCTCCGGAAAAGAATACGAGAAGAATTATAATGATGACGTATCCATCCGTCTGATCACAGACCATATCCGTTCTGCAACATTTATGATCTCCGACGGTATCATGCCTACAAACGAAGGCCGCGGTTATGTACTCCGCCGTCTGATCCGTCGTGCAGCACGTCACGGACGTCTTCTTGGAATCGAAGGCACCTTCCTTGCAAAATTAAGTGAAGAAGTGATCAATGGTTCCAAAGCAGGATATCCGGAGCTGGAAGAGAAGAAAGAATTTATCTTTAAAGTTCTCACAAATGAAGAAAACCAGTTCAACAAGACCATTGACCAGGGTCTTCGTATCCTTGGAGAGATGGAAGATGAGATGAAAGCAGCAGGAGAGAAAACACTTTCCGGCGAAAATGCATTCAAATTATATGATACTTACGGATTCCCGATGGATCTTACAAAAGAGATCCTTGAGGAAAAAGGATATGATATCGATGAAGCTGGCTTCCAGAAATGTATGGAAGAGCAGAGAAACAAAGCACGTTCTGCACGTGAAGTGACAAACTATATGGGTGCTGACGCAACTGTATATGATGATATCGATGTAAATGTTACAACAGAATTCGTAGGATACGATCATCTTACCTTTGATTCCAAAGTAACAGTCCTTACAACAGAGACAGAGATCGTAAACTCCCTGATGGAAGGACAGAAAGGAACTGTCTTTACAGAGCAGACTCCATTCTATGCAACTATGGGTGGACAGGTCGGAGATACAGGTGTGATCGAAACTGCAAACGGTAAGTTCGTAGTAGAAGACACCATCAAGCTTCGCGGCGGCAAATTTGGCCATGTAGGTCATATGGAATCCGGTATGATCTCCACAGGCGAAAGAGTTTCCCTGAAAGTGGACGAAGCTGCAAGAAGAGATACAGAGAAGAACCACAGTGCAACACATCTTCTTCAGAAAGCATTAAAGACAGTTCTTGGAAGTCATGTAGAACAGAAGGGTTCTCTGGTAACACCGGACAGACTTCGTTTCGACTTTGCTCATTTCCAGGCTATGACAGCTGATGAGATCGCACAGGTAGAAGCGCTTGTTAATAAAGAAATCCAGGCTAGTCTTGAAGTCCGTACAGATGTTATGGATGTGGAAGAGGCTAAGAAATCCGGAGCAATGGCTCTGTTTGGAGAGAAATATGACCAGAAGGTACGTGTGGTATCCATGGGCGACTTCTCCAAGGAACTCTGCGGTGGTACTCATGTGGCAAACACAGGCAACATCATGCTGTTCAAGATCGTTTCCGAATCCGGTATCGCAGCAGGTGTGCGCCGTATTGAAGCTCTGACAGGAAATGGTGTTCTGGAATACTATAAGAAACAGGAAGAACTGCTTCATGAAGCTGCAAAAGCCCTGAAAGCAAATCCTGCAGAGATCGTAGAGAAGATCGGACATCTTCAGGGAGAAGTAAAGGCACTCTCCAGTGAGAACGAATCCTTAAAGAGCAAACTGGCTCAGGGCGCTCTGGGAGATGTTATGGATAAAGTAGTAGAAGTCAAAGGTGTGAAACTCCTTGCTGCAAAAGTAGACGGAGTGGACATGAACGGACTTCGTGACCTTGGCGACCAGCTGAAAGGCAAACTTGGTGAAGGTGTTGTCCTTCTGGCAGCAGTAAACGGTGAGAAAGTAAATCTTCTTGCAATGGCTACTGACGCAGCACAGAAAGCAGGTGCCCACGCAGGTAACCTGATCAAAGCAGTGGCAGCTATCGTAGGCGGTGGCGGCGGCGGACGTCCGAACATGGCTCAGGCCGGCGGAAAGAACCCTGCCAAAGCTCAGGAAGCCGTAGATGCAGCAGCAGGAATCCTTGAAGGTCAGATAAAGTAAAAATTGTTACTGCTCACTTTGTGACCAGCAACACGCTTCGCGATGCACAGAATTTATGCTAATCGCATAAATTCGCGCGGTATGTCTCGGGATTTTGGCATATACATGCCAAAACACCTCGCGGGATAGTGGCGTGTGAATAGTAACTAAAAAAATCTGCAAAATTTAACCAAAAAAATGTTGACGAACCCACAGGCAATGATATATAATATCACTTGTGCAAGAAAAAATACCCAGACAGTTGTATTTTAGCACAATCTACAACTGGAGGGAGGTTAGGTGTGAGTCTATGTCAAACGTTATCGTAAAAGAGAACGAGACTTTAGATAGCGCTCTTCGCAGATTCAAGAGAAGCTGTGCAAAAGCAGGAATCCAGCAGGAAATCCGCAAAAGAGAGCATTACGAGAAACCAAGCGTTCGTCGTAAAAAGAAATCTGAAGCCGCAAGAAAACGTAAATATAATTAATTGTGCGCAAAAATCCCTGGCAGTTCTGTCAGGGATTTTTATCATAATTTGGACAATAATCAGGGGAAGGAAGTAATCTTGAAGGCAGAAAATAACAAAATACTTAAAGAAAAGAAAAACTGGATCCTTTTACTGTTTAAAAAACTGGCAAAGCTGATTTTCAACAGAATCTTTTATGTTGCGGTTGCAATGCTTGTCCAGCTCGGATGGATCTTAATGATGGTACTGCGTCTGGCCGCTTATTCCAGATATATTGATATCGGATTGAGGCTGATAGGTATTGTGCTGGTATTATGGATCCTGAATAAGGAAATAAATCCTTCCTACAAACTGGCCTGGACCATGCTGATCCTGATCCTGCCAATTCTTGGAGTGGTATTATATTTTGTATTTGGACGTTCCAGGATCGCTGCGATCATGCAGCAACATTTTGAACAGAGGATTGAGGAGAGCAGGGAGTATCTGCGGGATCGGCCACAGACGAGGCAGAAGCTGGAGGCTCTGAATCCCTCGGCTTCAAATCAGTCCAGATATATTTCGGATGTTTCCAGATTTCCGGTCCATGAGAACACAACTGCAGAGTATTTTCAGGTAGGAGACGATATGTTTCCGGTGCTTGTGAGGGAACTGAAACAGGCGAAGAAATACATTTTTATTGAATATTTCATTATCAATGATGGGGTGATGTGGCAGACAATCCTGAATATTCTGGAAAAGAAAGCTGCGGAGGGTGTGGATGTGCGCCTGATCTATGATGGATTTGGCTGTCTCACAACACTTCCCCATAAATATTATGAAGAACTTCAGAAAAAGGGAATCAAATGTCAGGTATTTAATCCTTTCCGTCCCATTTTGAATATTATCCAGAATAACCGGGATCACAGGAAGCTCTGTATCATTGACGGATGGGTTGGATTTACGGGAGGCATCAATCTTGCAGATGAATATATCAACCAGAAAGAGCGTTTCGGACACTGGAAGGATACGGCGGTTATGCTCAAAGGGGAAGCTGTCTGGAATATGACGGTAATGTTTCTCCATATGTGGGCAGTGATCGGCAGATCTGAAGAAAGTATTGATTATGAAGCCTATTTTCCCCACAGATATCATGAGGAAGAATTTGAGAGTGACGGATTTGTCCAACCGTTCTGTGATACACCTCTGGATGAGGAGGTTGTCGGTGAAGATGTATATCTGAACATTATCAACAAAGCAAAAAAATATGTATATATCTGTACTCCTTATCTGATCATAGACAATGAGATGATGACTGCCCTATGTCTGGCAGCCAAAAGCGGGGTGGATGTGCGTATTATGACGCCGGGAATCCCTGACAAGAAGCTGGTATTTATCCTTACCCAGTCCTATTACAGGCAGCTTCTGGAAGCCGGTGTAAAGATTTATGAATATCAGCCCGGTTTCCTTCACGCAAAATCCTTTGTGAGTGATGATGAGATTGGAGTTGTGGGAACCATCAACCTGGATTATCGAAGTCTTTATCTTCATTTTGAGGATGGTGTATGGATCTACAGAAACAGAGTAATACAGGATATAAAAGATGATTTTATCCAGACTATGGAATATTGCAGGCAGATAGAACCGGAATTCTGCCTGAAAAGAAATATAGGGCTGCGTATTATGCAGAATATTTTTCGCGCGTTTGCGCCGCTGATGTAAAATGAGCACTGAAAATCGTATTTTTATGGTTTTCAGTGCTTTTTATCGTTACTGTTCACTGGTAATATCCCGCGAGGTGTTTTTTGTGAGCGAAGGTCACAGAAAACCCGAGATATACCGCGCGAATTTATGCGATTAGCATAAATTCTGTGCATCGCGAAGCGTGTTACTGAGAACGGAGTGAACAGTAACTTTTTATCTGATCATGATCAGGTATCGGATCGGATTAAGATGCATTATTTTATTGGATTGCTATATAATGAATAAAGAAAGTAGTCTTAGAGCGTGCGCCGGCAGCCTGCCGGTACATTGATCGGAGAGATAATATGCGAAAAAAATGGATCTCCATAATATGCGCTGTGATCATCATGGTCTGCACTATCATTACCCCTGCTTATGCCGCCGGAATCTTTTTGCCTGAGGAAAGCAATACCAAACAGGCAGAATCCACAGATCTTATTGAAGCACCATCAGGAATCTTAATGGAAGCGCAGACAGGAACAGTCGTTTATCAGAAGGATGCGGATACCAGACGAAGCCCTGCCAGTATCACGAAGATCATGACTCTGATCCTGATCTTTGATGCTCTGGATAAAGGCAGCCTGAAAATGGACGACACAGTCACAACCAGTGCACATGCAAAGTCAATGGGCGGTTCTCAGGTGTTTCTGGAGGAGGGGGAAATCCAGACAGTGGAAACCCTGATCAAATGCATTGTAATTGCGTCAGGAAACGATGCCAGTGTAGCAATGGCAGAGCATATCTGCGGCAGTGAACAGGAATTTGTCCACCACATGAATGAACGGGCAGAAGGACTTGGGATGAAAAATACTCATTTTGAAGACTGCTGTGGTCTGACAGAATCTCCCGATCATTACACAACAGCCAGGGACATTGCCATCATGAGCAGGGAACTGATCACAAAATATCCGAAAATTCTGGAATATTCTTCCATATGGATGGAAAATATCACCCATGTGACTAGGCAGGGGACAAAAGAATTCGGACTTACCAATACCAACAAACTGATCCGCAGCTATGAGGGCTGTGTCGGCCTGAAGACAGGAAGCACCAGTATTGCAAAATACTGTCTCAGCGCAGTCGCCAAAAGAAATGACATTACTCTGATCGCAGTAGTGATGGCAGCCCCGGACTATAAAGTGCGATTTAAAGATGCAGCCTCCATGTTAAATTATGGATTTTCAAAATGCAGCCTGTACATAGATAAGAAAATGGAAGCTCTGCCTGAGATCCCGGTCAGAAATGGAAAGAAAAAGACGGTTTCCCTGGTTTATGAAGAACAGTTCCACTATCTGGATATCACAGGACAGAATATCGGGAATGTAAAAAGAAAGCTGAGAATCCACAGGGAAGTAAAAGCCCCGGTGAAAAAGAACGCCCTGGCAGGGGAGATGATCTATTCCGTCGATGGGAAGGAACTGGGAAGAGTGCGGATCCTTTACGGGGAAAATGCAGGAAAAGCCACATATCCGGACTGCCTGAAAAAAGTTGTCATGAGACTGTAAACAAAAAGTATTTTGGACAATTCTATAATTTTTTGACAAAGGACAGCAATCCGATGTATAATAAAATCCAAATGGGTATTGAGGGAAATAAAAAACAACAGGAAGGTACTATATAATGAAAGAAATCCGTACAGAAGATGCCGTAGGGCACATTTTATGCCATGACATCACACAGATTATCAAAGATGTAAAAAAAGGGGTGCTTTTTAAGAAAGGTCATATTGTCAGAGAAGAGGATATTCCTCTTTTACTCTCTGTAGGAAAAGAACATTTATATGTGTGGGAGAAGAAAGAAGGAATCCTTCATGAGAATGAAGGCGCAGAGATCCTTTATAAGATCTGTGCCGGAAATTCGGACACCATGCATGGTTCTGATATAAAAGAGGGAAAAATCGAGCTGATCGCAGACATTGACGGAGTGCTTAAGATCCGCAGAGAAGCTCTGCTGGCTGTCAACTCACTTGGAGAGATGATGATCGCATCCCGCCATGGAGATTTTCCTGTAAAGAAGGGCGACAAACTTGCAGGAACCAGAATTATCCCTCTGGTGATCGAGAAGGAGAAAATGGATCGTGCAGCAGAGGTGGCAGGCACAGAGCCGATCTTTTCCATTCTGCCATATAAGAAGAAAAAGGTGGGTATCGTAACAACAGGAAGTGAAGTGCAGAAAGGTCTGATCACTGACACCTTCACTCCTGTACTGAGAGATAAATTTTCAAAATTTCCATCAGAGGTCATCGGTCAGACAAAACCGGGTGACGATATGGAACAGATAACAGCCGACATCCTGAAATTTATCGAAGAGGGAGCCGATATGGTAGTCTGCAGCGGTGGAATGAGCGTAGATCCGGATGACAGAACTCCGGGTGCGATCAAAGCAACAGGAACCCGCATCGTATCTTACGGTGCACCAGTACTTCCGGGAGCTATGATGTTGGTTTCCTATTATGAGAAAGACGGCAGGCAGATACCGATCCTTGGGCTTCCGGGATGTGTTATGTATGCAAAGAATACCATCTTTGATCTGCTTCTGCCGAGGCTGATGGCAGATGATGAGATCACATTATCAGAGATTAACCAACTTGGAGAGGGTGGACTCTGCCTGAATTGTGATGTCTGTACATTCCCGAACTGCGGATTCGGAAAATAATATCCCGCAGAATGCGTTGTCAGACACAAAGTGAACATAAAGGGAAAAGAAAACTTGCATGAAAAGATTTAAAACCGTACATTATACAATCCATTCTAACAAAATAAAGGATGCGCGAGGCATCAGATTTGCTGTGATCGCAGATCTTCATGGCATGGAATTTGGCCCTGATAACAGAAAGCTTCTGGAGACGATCCACCGGTACAGACCGGATGGGATTCTCATTGCCGGTGATATGATCGTGAGAAATGATTCTGCTTCTTTAAAGACTGCATCATCTCTTCTGAGGAGCCTTGCTCAGCAGTATCCGGTTTATTATGCATTGGGAAACCATGAATATAAGCTGTACAGGACAGATCCTCAGGAGAACTGTATGGCAGCCCGATATCAGGAATATGAAAAGGAGCTGAAGACAGCCGGGATCCATATCCTGCATAATGAATCCTGCAGCCTGCAGGTGGGAAAAACCAGTCTTACTGTCTATGGCCTGGAAATACCTCTGATCTATTATAAAAAGCCATTTTCTCCACAGCTTAAAAGAGAGGAAATCAGGGAACTGATCGGAGAACCATCTTCCGATTCCCTGAATATTCTTCTGGCCCACAGTCCCAAATATGGAGATACCTATTTTGACTGGGGGGCAGATCTGATCCTGAGTGGGCATTATCATGGAGGGATTGTAAGAATTGGCAGGCACAATGGGCTGCTTTCCCCACAGCTTCATCCATTTCCGAAGTTCTGCTGTGGAGATTTCCACAGGAAGGAACAGCATATGCTGGTAAGCGCAGGAGCAGGGGAACACACCATACCTGTAAGAATCCATAATCCCAGGGAATTGCTGATGGTGGATCTGAAACCGAATGCCTGAGAATATTGTTACTGTCTGCTGACTGTATGGCAGCGAAATATTTACTTGAAAAGGAAAAGACTGTGCTATGGGAATTCCGGTAAAGCTGGAAGTATTTGAAGGTCCTCTGGATCTCTTACTGCACCTTATCGAAAAAAATAAAATAGATATCTATGATATCCCCATCGTGGAGATCACAGATCAGTATATGGAATACATCCATGCCATGGAGCGGGAAGACCTTGGTGTTATGAGCGAGTTTATGGTTATGGCAGCCACATTGCTGGATATCAAGTGTAAAATGCTTCTCCCGAAAGAAGTCAATGATGAGGGAGAAGAGGAAGATCCAAGAGCGGAACTGGTGGAGAAACTTCTGGAATATAAGATGTATAAGTTTATGTCCTATGAGCTGAAGGATAAGATGGACGATGCGGCAAATGTATTCTTTAAAGAGCCCACTCTTCCCGATGAGGTACTGCAGTACAGAGAGCCTGTAGATCCAAAGGAACTTCTGGCAGGTCTCACATTGGAGAAGCTGAATGCAATCTATAAGTCTATCATCCGCAGGCAGGAAGACAAGGTCGATCCTATCCGAAGCAAATTCGGAACCATCGAGAAGGAAGAGGTCAGTCTGTCTGATAAGATGATAGAGATCAAAGATTTTGCCCGTACCCATCGGAAATTCAGCTTCCGCAATCTCCTGGAGAGTCAGTGCTCGAAAGTACAGGTGATCGTCACCTTTCTCTCCATATTGGAACTGATGAAAATGGGACATATCCATGTGGAGCAGGACGGGCTGTTTGACGATATCTCTGTTGAAGTACAGACAGACCCGGATACATGGAAGAATCTTACAGAATTTGCGGAAGATGAACCATAGAATACGGAGATCAATATGTAATAAAAGGAATGAGGAAGACTGAGTGAAGATTAAGGAGACAGAAGCTGCGATAGAAGCAATACTTTTTGCAATGGGCGGTTCCGTAGAACTGCCCCGGATCGCCAGAGCCATCGGTGTGGACGAGAAGACAACAGGAAGGATCATCCGCAATATGATGGACCGTTATCAGGAAGAGAACAGAGGCATCCAGATCATAGAGCTGGAGAATTCTTTCCAGATGTGTACAAAGAAAGAATATTATCAGTATCTGATCAATATTGCCCTGCATCCTCAGAAGCCGGCATTGTCAGATGTTATGCTGGAAACCTTATCCATCATTGCATACAAACAGCCGGTTACAAAGGCGGAGATCGAGAAGATCCGAGGGGTAAAATGTGACCACGCCATCAACAAGCTGGTAGAATACAGTCTAGTCAGGGAGCTGGGGCGTCTGGATGCCCCCGGACGTCCGATCCTGCTTGGAACTACGGAAGAGTTTCTGCGCTGCTTCGGCGTACAGGATCTGGAATCCCTGCCTGTCCCTGACCCTGTTCAGATAGAGGACTTTAAGGCAGAGGCAGAGGAAGAAATCCAGCTGAAACTGGATGTGTAAGATAAAGGAGAAAAAACTAATGCCAACCACATATGCGCAAAAGAAGTATATAAGAGACTGCCTTCAGATATGAAAGCCCTGATTCGCAGGTATGGGGACCTGTACAGGATTGGTTTACATGGGCCGGATATCCTGTTCTACTATATGGTTTCAAAGAATCCTGTCACCCGGTTCGGGATTGAGATGCATCATGAGAAGGCAAGAGCCTTTTTTGAAGAAGGGATGCGGCAGGTCAGAAGAAATGATGATGAGGCACTTTTGGCATATCTTCTTGGATTTGGCTGTCATTATATTCTGGACTCCGCATGCCATCCCTATGTAAATAAGATGGCTGCAGAAGGCGTCATTCCTCACATTGTTCTGGAGAAGGAATTTGACCGTGTGCTTATGGAAGAGACAGGCAAAGATCCTGACCATTATTATCCGGCCTGCGGGATCATGCCGAAGATGGAATATGCCAGAGTGATCCACAGGGCCATTCCTCTGGTGAAAACCATAAACATTTATATTTCTGTCAGGATGATGAAAATTCTTACCAATTTCATGGTGTGTGATGACCATGGAAGAAAACGCAGGATTCTGGGGAAACTTCTGAGACTGGGAGGAGAGTCCATCGGCTCTGTCATTGAACATTTCATGACTGCCGAAGCAGTAGAGCAGGCAAAAGCTCCCATGCCTGAACTTGAGAGGCTTTACAGAGAGGCGGTTCCTGAAGCTGTGGAATATCTGGGAGAACTTTATACCTTAAGAGAGGGAGCTTATCATCTGAGCAAAAGATGGGACCGGACTTATAACGGGTAATGGGCATATCCCGATATTTTTCGGAACTGTGACAGTCATATTCCGGACATGCAGGCATAAATTATCTTATAGGGTGAAGCAAAATCCTGCAGATATCCTGTAAACAACAGATCTGTGAATAACCGTAAATTATGAACAGTGATATTCATGGATTGCCAGCATGTGAGGTGGAGTATGAGAATGAAACATATTGCCGCTGTCATTGTTGTGACGGCGGTATTATTGTTTACGCAGACATACACCTCCGCCCGGGGAGCGGAGTACAAAATACCTCAGACAGTAGACATGACACCTGTTGCAGAAGAACCGGCAGAACTGTACGCATTATCAGCAGTCCTCATGGACGGAGAGTCCGGCAGAGTACTCTATGAAAAGGACGGGGAGCGTCCTCTGGCAAATGCCAGCACAACCAAGGTGCTTACCTGTATTGTGGCACTGGAGAACTCTCCGGGGGATGATTATGTTCAGGTTTCTCAGAATGCCGCATCCCAGCCGGAAGTGAAGCTGGGACTTCAGAAAGGAGAACAGTATTATCTGGAGGATCTTCTGTATTCCCTTATGCTGAAAAGCCACAATGATACAGCGGTTGCCATTGCAGAACACTGCGGGGGAAGCGTGGAAGGCTTTGCCAGAATGCTCAACCGGAAAGCAAAACAGATAGGATGTAAGAATACGTATTTTATCACACCCAATGGCCTGGATGCTGAGGATGAGAACGGAAAACATCACACAACAGCCAGAGATCTGGCACTGATCATGCGCTATGCTGTTAAAAACGAAACATTCCTGCACATTGCACAGACCAGAGACTATACATTCTCTGAGATCACAGGAAAGAGAACCTTTTCCGTACATAATGCCAACGCATTTCTCGACATGAGAGACGGAGTTCTTGCCGGAAAAACAGGCTATACTTCCCAGGCTGGCTACTGTTATGTATGTGCATGGGAAAAAGAGGGCAAAACATTTATCGTCAGTCTCCTTGGCTGTGGGTGGCCCAACCACAAAACCTATAAATGGAGTGACACAAAGAAACTGCTGGACTTCGGAGATTACAACTATGAGTACGAAACCTACTGGAAAGAACCACAGACCGGAAAAATCCTGGTAACAGACGGTGTGGAAGATGGTCAGGATATAGGAACGAAAATCTATCTGAGAGGTAAATGCAGTGTAACCGCATATGACAGGGAAAAAGAAGTCCTTCTGAAAAAAGGGGAAACTGTAACCTGTAAAATAGAAATTCCACAGAAAGTCAGTGCACCGGTTCTTAAGGGGGAGAAGCTTGGCCGCATTGCCTATTACCTGGATGGAAAACTGATAGATTTTTATCCGGTCTATGCGGAGAAATCAGTGGAAAAAATCAGTTTTAAATGGTACACTGAAAAAGTATTTCATGATTTTTTCCATTAGATACATTTATATGGGAACCTTAAAGAAACGTCATCAGAGTCTTGCCATAGAATCGTCTGTCGAATTCATAGAAAAAAACTATCGAACAGATGAAACAATTTAATGGTTTAAAGGGTTGCTATACGAAAGCGATATTGATATAATAAATCTTAACAGTCGGCATTCATATATTGCCGTTCGTGAATAGTTTATGTCAGCCTGTGGCTGATCTGCGGTCTGCTGCAAGCTGACATAGGAAAGACAGAGGAAAGAGATATGAATCAGTTAGAAATACTCAGAGAGAGTCTTGGCCAGTGTGATGAGATCATTCTGGATGCACTTATCATGCGTAACAGGATCGTGGAGGACATTATGGCATATAAAGAAGCCAACGGACTCCAGATTTTACAGCCTGAGCAGGAAGCGAAGCAGAAAGAATGGCTGGAGAAGAGAATGGAAGGCAGACGCCATAAGGACGAGGTTTCCGATGTATTTGAATGCATCCGTACAAACAGTAAACGGATCCAGGCAAGAAAACTCTTCAACTACAACATCGTGCTGATCGGTTTCATGGGTGCCGGAAAGTCCACAATTTCTGATTTCCTTAAGAATGTATTTGCCATGGATGTGGTAGAGATGGATCAGATCATTGCCCAGAGACAGGGAATGAGTATTTCCGATATCTTCGAGACATACGGTGAGCAGTATTTCCGTGACCTTGAGACAAACCTGCTTATCGAAATGCAGTCACGCAGCAATGTTGTGATCTCCTGCGGCGGTGGTACTCCAATGAGAGAGTGCAATGTAGTAGAGATGAAGAAGAATGGCCGTGTTGTTCTCCTCACAGCAAAACCGGAGACAATTCTTGACCGTGTCAAAAATAACCATGACCGTCCGCTGATCGAGAACAATAAGACTGTTCCATTTATCGCAGGCCTGATGGAGAAACGTCGCGCTAAATACGAGGCAGCGGCTGATATCATCATCGAGACAGACGGCAAGAACGAACTGGAGATTTGTGAAGAGCTGGTACACAGACTCCGCACCATGGATGAAGAAAAATAATATAACATGACAGATCTGGTTTATGATATCAGAAGTGCCGGATATCAAGTCATAATATTGAATGTATCGGTTATTATAAAAAGATATGGGGTGTCTCGACTGACGTGACAGTCCCATATCTTTTTGTATTCTGATATTTTATTAAGTCAGATCAGCTGGTCTTATAATCCCATTCCTTCTGTGCCTGCTCGATCACATATTTCTTAAATGCTTCCACAACCGGTGGATGGTATACGTTCTTCAACATTGCCATATAGAAGTTTCTCTGCCAACTTGGAGAAACTAAGGGAAGGATCTTTACATTCAGAGACTGCAGGATCGGAATATTGGGAGCTACGCAGATTCCAAAGCCGTTGGAGACAAAGCCTGCAGCAACCTGATCCTCGTCAATCTCATAAGCCACATCCGGTGTCTGCCCGATACATTCAAATAGTCCGTCAATGATCTGTCTCAGACCACTTCTCTTCTTAAATATAATCTGTTTATAAGGAATGGTATCCTCCAGCCGTACTTCATCCTTTACTGCCAGCGGATGATCCAGAGGTACGATCACAACCAGCTCCTGTCTGGCAACCGGAATAAACTCGATCAGCGGCTCATTATCAAGTTTGGAACAGAACCCCAGATCATATTTCTTCTCTTTTAATCCGTTCAGAATATCAGATGTTAAAACTTTATCACAATACAGATTAAAATCTATCTTTTTAGTAGGATTTTCCTCCAGAAATCCCCGCATGATCTTAGGAAGAAAATCAATTCCAAGTGTACGCAGGAATACCACATCAATGCAGCCTTCCCCTTTACCTGCCAGCTTCAGACTGTTCACAGAAGAGTCTAGACGGTTCAGTACCTCTTCCACGTCATTCAGGAAAACTTTTCCATACTTGGTAAGAGTAACATTCCTTCCATTTTTTTCAAACAGTTTTACGCCCAGTTCTTCCTCGAGAGTGGAGATCGCATAACTCAAAGAAGGCTGGGTGATCGCCAGAATATCAGCGGCTTTTGTGTAATGTTCAATATGAGCCAGCGTAGAAAAGTACCGCAGATGATACAGGTTCATAGAAAAACTCCTTTCTCTGATAAGTATTTTATAAGTGACTATATTTTATGTGCAGGCTTTCACAGTCCTTTAATGCTTCGGAAAACTATAATTATAGTCACTCTTGCACAAATAATCCGCGCTGTATTTGTCATATACGTAGATTATATCATGATGTATTGAAAAAATCTATGAATTTAAAGGATAGAACTAATTTGTTTTATATTTAACAAAGATATATAATACTTATATCAAAAAGATACAAAATATTATCAAAATAAATAGAAAAATTATGCGATTTTATCAGGAGGACAAAAAGATGTCAAAAGAATTTCCAATTACAATCAGTTCCTGGACACTGGGAGATCAGTGCAAATTTGAAGACAGAGTGATCGCTGCAAAGAACGCAGGATACGAAGGAATCGGCCTTCGTGCAGAAACTTATGTAGATGCGTTGAATGAGGGACTTTTTGACAAAGACATTCTTGCTATTCTGGACAAACATGGTATGAAAGTAACAGAGGTTGAGTACATCGTACAGTGGGCTGAAGAACACAGATCTTACGAACAGAAATACAAAGAACAGCTCTGCTTCCATATGTGTGAATTATTTGACGTAAAACAGATCAACTGTGGTCTGATGGAAAACTACTCCGTAGAATATACTGCTCAGAAATTAAGAGAATTATGCCAGAGAGCAGGAAAATACATCATCGGTGTTGAACCAATGCCATACAGCGGAATACCGGATATGAAAAAAGGCTGGGCAGTTGTAAAGGCAGCTGACTGCGAGAATGCAAAACTGATCATGGATACCTGGCACTGGGTAAGAGCAAATCAGCCGGTTGACCTTTCTGTGATCGAAGACATCCCGGCAGACAAGATCGTATCCATCCAGATCAACGATGTATGGGAAAGACCATATGCAACAACAATCTTAAGAGACGAATCCATGCATGACCGTCTTGCTCCCGGAACAGGAATCGGATGTACAGCAGCGTTCGTTAAGATGGTAAAAGAAAAAGGAATCAAACCAAACGCAATCGGTGTAGAAGTCATCAGCGATGCAATCCTTGCAAAAGGACTTGAATATGCTGCAAACCATACATATGAGAACACAAAGAAAGTGCTTGAGGAAGCATGGCCGGAGGTTCTTCAGTAAGTATCTGACGGATAAACCGACAGATTAAAGGATCAGGCAGAAACCTTCACGCCTGCCTGATCCGCATTCTGAATGAACACAAAATAGAGAATGAATAATTAATAGAAAAGAATTCGAAAAAAAGGAGAAGGTCACATGAAATTCAATGCAATGTTTCAGCCGATCAACATCGGTCCAATGACAGTAAAGAACCGCTTCGTAGTTCCGCCAATGGGAAACAACTTTGCAAACACAGACGGAAGCATGAGTGAACAGTCCGCAGCTTATTATCGTGAAAGAGCAAAAGGCGGCTTCGGTCTGATCACAATCGAAGCAACAGTAGTACATAAAGGCGCAAAGGGCGGTCCTCGCAAACCATGTCTTTATGATGACTCCACAATCGAAAGCTTTCGCAAGGTAGTAGATGCCTGTCATGCAGAGGGAGCAAAGGTTTCCGTACAGCTTCAGAATGCAGGTCCTGAAGGAAATGCAAAGAATGCAGGTGCACCCATTGAGGCAGCTACAAGTATTCCGTCAGACTGCGGAAGAGATACACCAAAGGAAGTTACAACTGAAGAAGTTTATGAACTGGTAAAAGGCTATGGCCTCGCAGCAAAGAGAGCCATGGAAGCAGGCGTAGATGCAGTTGAGATCCATATGGCACACGGCTATCTGGTAAGCACCTTCCTTTCTCCGAGAACGAACAAGAGACTGGATGAATTCGGCGGTTCCTTTGAGAACAGAATGCGTTTCTCCCGTCTGATCATCGAAGAAGTAAAGAAGATGACAGAAGGAAAGATCGCAGTTCTTGCAAGAATCAACAGCTGTGATGAAGTACCGGGCGGTCTTGATGTGCATGACAGTGCTGCAATCGCTGCATATCTGGAAGGATGCGGACTGGATGCCATCCATGTATCCAGAGCTGTTCACATCCGCGATGAATTTATGTGGGCACCCACAGTGACACACGGCGGTTTCTCCGCTTCTCAGGTAGAAGAGATCAAACGTGCCGTATCTATCCCGGTGATCACAGTAGGACGTTATACAGAACCGCAGTTTGCGGAATTAATGGTAAAAGAAGGACGCTGTGACCTGGTTGCATTCGGACGTCAGAGCCTTGCAGATCCTTATATGCCATTAAAAGCGCAGGAAGAAAGACTGGAGGATATGATTCCATGTATCGCATGTCTTCAGGGCTGCGTGGCAAACATGTATGCAGGAAACCCTGTATGCTGTCTTGTAAACCCATTCCTTGGACATGAAGCTGAGGGTATTGCTCCTGCAGAAAAAGCTAAGAAAGTAATGGTAATCGGCGGCGGTGTTGCAGGTCTTTGCGCTGCATTTATCGCACAGGAAAAAGGTCATCAGGTAACACTTTATGAAGCAAGTGATAAACTTGGCGGAAACATGCGTCTTGCTGCTTATCCTCCGGGAAAAGGCGACATCACAAACATGATCCGCAGCTATATCGTACGCTGCCAGAAAGCAGGCGTAACAATCAAAATGAATCAGGAAGTAACTCTGGATCTTATCAGGGAAGAGAAACCAGACAGCGTAATTGTTGCTTCCGGTTCCAGAACACTGATCCTTCCGATCGAAGGTATCGACAATCCTGCAATTATCCATGGCTCTGATCTCCTTGACGGAAAGAGAGTAGCAGGAAAGAAAGTACTGGTTGTAGGCGGCGGAATGGTGGGATGCGAGACAGCAGCATTCCTCGGTGAGCAGAACCATGATGTAACAGTCATTGAGTTCAGAGACACTGTAGGTGCCGACGTGATCCACGAGCATAGAGTTTACCTGATGAAAGATTTCGAAGATTACAAGATCAAAGAGATCACAGGTGCAAAGGTATGCAAATTCTATGAGGACGGCGTAGAGTACGAGACAGCAGACGGACAGAGACATGAATCCAGAGGATATGATTCTGTCATCCTTTCCATGGGATTCAGAAACTACAACCCATTCGGCGAAGAGATCAAAGCTATCGTACCGGATACCTATGTGATCGGCGATGCCACCCGCGCAAGAAGAGCACTTGATGCTACGAAAGAAGCGTATGAGGTAGCTTCCACATTATGATGATATCAGGGTCAAAAGTTCAAAAAGTCGTTCGTGCTTGCACGATAAGATTTTTGAACCTGGGACCCGCCAAACATGAGAAAGCAGCGATTTACGCAGTAAATCAGCGAATTTCGAATCTTATAATTTATTCGTTTTATAGTTGCAGTTAAGAGACGCTGTATGATATTATCAGCGGACAGCAGCTTGAAAATGATTTTACAAAAAAATTCAGGAGGCAAAAAGGAAATGGAACAGAGAATTAAAGGAACAACAGGATTAATGGCACTTATCGGAAGCCCGGTAGGACACTCAGGATCACCGGCAATGTATAACTTCAGCTTCCGTCATCATAACCTTGACTATGCTTACATGGCATTTGACATCAAGGAAGACCAGGTTCCGGCTGCTCTGGATGCAATCCGTCTTTTCAAAATGAGAGGCGCAAACGTAACTATGCCATGCAAGAACGAAGTTGCAAAACACATGGATGAGCTTTCACCTGCAGCAAGAATCATCGGTGCAGTTAACACAATCGTTAATGAAGACGGCAAATTAGTAGGACATATCACAGACGGTATCGGATTCGTCCGCAACTTAAAAGAACATGGCGTTGATGTGAAAGGCAAAAAAATGGTAGTTCTCGGTGCAGGCGGTGCTGCAACAGCAATCCAGGTACAGTGTGCATTAGACGGTGCAGAATCCATTTCTATCTTTAATCCGAAAGACCCATTCTTTGCACGTGCAGAGTCCACAGCAGAGAAACTGAGCAAAGAAACACCGGATTGTAAAGTTTCTGTATTTGATCTGGCAGATGAGGCAAAACTGAAAGAAGAGGTTGCAAACGCAGACATCCTCGTAAACGCAACACTTGCAGGAATGAAACCTCACGAAGAGCTTACTCTGATCAAAGATAAATCCATGTTCCGCCCTGACCTTGTAGTAGCAGACGTTGTTTACAATCCTGCTGAAACAAGAATGGTAAAAGAAGCCAAAGAAGCAGGCTGCAAGCTTGCAATCGGCGGAAAAGGAATGCTGTTATGGCAGGGAGCTGCAGCTTACAAACTCTACACAGGACTGGAAATGCCAACAGCTGAATACCAGAAATTCCAGGAAGAAAACGAAAACAAGTAATAATAACCTAGGAGACCAAAATGAAACAGAAAACAAACAAAATGCTCATTTTCACCTCCCTTGCAGCATATTTCACTTATTTCATCCATGGAATCGGTGCTTCTATCCTGGGGCAGTACAAACCGGAGTTTGCAGCTGCCTGGGGTGCGAAGCCCCTGGCCGATGGCACACTGGATGTAAGTATGGTAGTATCTGTAATTGCAGCACTTGGACTGGGGCGTCTGATTTCTCTTCCTTTCTCCGGTCCTCTGTCTGACAAATACGGAAGAAAACTGAGCGGAATTATCGGTGTGCTCTGTTATGTAGCATACTTCTTTGGAATGGCTAATTCCACATCCATGGCAATGGGATATGCATTTGCAGTGATCGGCGGAATTGCAAACTCTTTCCTCGATACCTGCGTAAGCCCCACCTGTATGGAAATCTATGTAAACAACCCGTCAGTAGCCAACCTGTTTACAAAATTTTCCATCTGCCTGAGCCAGTTCCTGCTTCCATTCCTGATCGGAATCGTAGCATCTGCAAATATGTCATATAAGACAATCTTTATCGTAGCAGGTATTGCAATCCTCATTGACGGAATCCTGATCCTGATCCTCCCCTTTCCGGCGAGAGAGAAGGCAGTACAGGCTAAAGCTGATAAGAAGAAATCCGGACACAAGATTTCCCCTGCAGCGATTGCTGCAATTCTGATCGGATTCACCAGCTCCTCAACCTTTATGTTATGGCTGAACTGTAATCAGGAGCTTGCCCGTTCCTACGGTATGGCAGACCCTTCAAAGATCCAGTCCCTGTATGCCCTGGGAACTGCAACTGCCATCCTTGCAACAGCAGCATTTATCAAAAAAGGTCTGAAAGAGATTAATGTCCTGATCCTCTATCCGTTAATCTCTACAATTATGCTGGCTCTCTGCTACTTTATCCAGGCTCCGTTTATTTGTCTGGTAGGTGGTTTTGTGATCGGATATGCAGGTGCAGGCGGTGTTCTCCAGCTGGCAGTTTCCACAACAGCAGAGTTCTTCCCTGAGAATAAGGGAACAGCAACATCACTGGTAATGATCGCATCCAGCATCGCGAACTACACAATCTTAAGCCTTGCAGGGTACATTACCAAAGTTGGCGGAAGCAGTGCTCCGAGAATGATCCTTCTTCTGAACATGGCAGTGACCATCGTCGGTCTCCTGCTCGCCCTCTTTGTAAAGAAGAACAGAAATCAGTAAGGCAGTGTGCCAACAAGTTGATTTCCTGAATAATCTCGCATCTAAATTTTTTATTTTTGCGTTGTTGTCGGGTGTCGTAGCTACCGCTATGCCTTGAAATAAAAAATTATTAAAATCCAATCTAACTGAAGATACGTTTGGACGTTACAAGCTTCAAATTTTTTCCGGTCGGATTGGATTTTATTAAAATCTGGATTGTTTAAAAATTAACAAAAAAGATAGAATATACAAGCTGAAATATAGAAGTAATCTAACAATTCACTGAAAAGGAGAAATTGTATGGCACATACAAGAACACAAAGAAGAGAAAATGAACTGCCCTACATCCCCTTTGGACCATTTCAGATAAGACTTCCATTCATACACTACAAGATAGAATCTGTTGAGTTCATTCAGGGTCTGATCCTGGGCGTAACAGCACTGGCAGCTGTTCCCTATCTGGAGCAATATCTGGGGCTTCCTTATGAGCTGGCGTGGAGCTGTGTAATTATTGAAACCTTCCTTTATCTGCTTCACAGCCTGCTCGGCGATCCGGTAGTACCGGGGTGGATCACACCCACACTGCCGCTGACCATTGTATTTCTGGAAGGCTTCCCCATGGGAAAAGAACGAATACAGGCTATGATCGCACTGCAGATGCTGGTAGGTCTGGTATTTATCTTTATGGGTGTGACCAGACTGGCGGATAAATTTGTTCATGCAGTTCCCAATTCTGTCAAAGGCGGAATTCTTCTTGCAGCACCAGTTACAGTTATGGCAGGGCAGCTGGGAGAGAACGGAAATATGCACAAATATCCTCTGGCTATTGTTGCAGGTGTAGGTCTCCTGATCCTGATCAGCTTCTCTGACAAATATCAGGAGAAGAGAAAAACAAATAAGTTTCTTGATCTTGTTGCGAGATACGGAAATCTTTTCCCCTATCTTATCGCAATGGTAGTAGGACTTCTGGTTGGCGAACTGGATGCCCCGGGACTGGAGATTGGTACCTTTATCAAGATTCCTCAGTTCAAAGATATCATTGATCAGGTGAGTATCTTCGGCGTAGGGATTCCTCCTGCATCTATGTTTATCAAAGCATTGCCACTGGCACTGGTGTGTTATGTTATTGCATTTGGTGATTTTGTTACTACAGAGACTCTTGTATCAGAGGCACGTCACGCAAGAGATGATGAGTATATTGATTTCAATTCCAGCCGTTCCAATCTGGTCAGCGGTCTGAGAAACCTGATCCTGTCCATCATCGCACCATTTCCTCCCCTTTCCGGTCCGTTATGGGTTGGAATGACTGTATCCGTATCCATGCGTTATAAAGAAGGAAAGAAAGCAATGAAGTCTCTTCTCGGAGGAATGGCTTCTTTCAGACTGGCCACATTCTTAAGTGTGCTGATCATTCCTGTAGTAAGCTTCTTTCGCCCGATCTTCGGAGTAGGATCTTCCATTACTCTGATGTTCCAGGCGTTTGTATGTGCAAGAATCGGTATGGATTACTGCAAGAGCGACAGAGACAAGATGATCGCAGGCGTAATGGCAGCAGTCCTCGCAGCCCAGGGAACCGCATGGGCATCTGCATGGGCATTGGCAGTTGGCTTCGGACTGAATGTTTTCCTGTCCAACTGGAATCCCCTTGAGAAAAAATAATATAAACGAAAACCAAGAAGAACAGCCGGGATTCAGGGCTGTTCTTCTTGGTTTTCATCAATTATTATTTTAAGGAGTCATAATTATTAAATTCAAATTCTGTAACAATCTGTTGACGAATATGAGTGATATCAGCTATAGGCAAGAATAACATCTGATATCACATCATTCATCAACAGATCACAGGCTGCTGTGAATGATATCCAGCACCTGTTTTAATTCATGTACACCGACCTGTCCCGGAGCAGAAGCTTTGGAAGCAGCACCGAAAGTGAGAGCGGAGCCGAATGTCTCACCTGTCAGACGGCTTACAACGCCTGTTCCGGCCATGGACATGGTAATGATCGGACGGTCTGCATATTTCTCAGACATTTCCAGAGTAGCAGAGAGGAGTGTAAGAACATCCTGTTTGCAGGTCGGCATAACAGCTATTTTCGGAATGTCAGCACCGAAATCCTGCATCATACGAAGACGTCTGATAATCTCCTCCTTCTCCGGAGTCTTAAAGAAATCATGGTTGGAAGCAATTACCTTTACGCCTGCCTCATGAGCAGCATTGATAATCGTCTTGACAACTTCATCACCTGTAAATGCTTCTACATCAATTAAATCTACATAACCGCTCTGAGCAGCTGCGATATTTAAAGCAGCGTAATCACTTACAGAAATCTCTTTTTCCCCGCCCTCTTTGGAAGTACGGAATGTAAGAAGAACAGGGATATCTTTTAAGACTTCCTGAAGCTCTTTTGCGGTTTCTAATACTTTTTCAGTAGCAAAGACATCATCGAACCAGTCAACACGCCACTCAACCACATCAACCGGAAGAGCAGTGATCTTTTTGGCTTCTTCGAGAATGTCTGTTTTTGTTTTTCCTACGATGGGAACGCAGATCTTAGGTCTGCCCTCGCCGATCACAGTGTTTTTTACCTGAACTGTGTTCATCTGTTTATCCTCATATTTTCTGTTGTATTATAGTAGTTCCGGATTATTATGGAACTGTTATAAGAATAACCGTAACATAACCGCATGATCAACAGCTTTTTGAAGCAAACTGCAGAATATGTACATTCTGCGCGGAGTAATATATCAGTACATCTCCTGCAGTACGCCGAAAAGCGGTATATATCAAATATTATGTGCAGAAAGATCAGTGAAATGATTTGTTCTGCATCACAATATGAGATATCTTTACTGAAGATACCATCAGGTATCAGTCATCATAGGAGATGTGAAGAATCTCTTTCATATGTTCGATAGGCATTGGTTCGCCTGTCCATAACTCAAATGCAGCGGAACCCTGGAATAACATCATTCCCAGACCATTCATAGTCTTACATCCAACTTCCTTGGCCATGGAACGCATCTTTGTTTCCAGCGGAGAGTAAGGAACATCAATAACGATCAGCTCAGGATGGAAGTAAGATTTGTCCGGAACAACGGACTGTCCTTCCAGTGGTTTCATTCCAACACCTGTAGCATTGACAAAGATAAAACTGTCATCCATCTCAGCTTTCAGTTTATCAAGATCTGCCAGATCATAAAGAACTGCATGGCAGGATGTCTTTGTGTTGATCTTCTCTACTGTGGATACTGCACGATCCCAGAATTCATCCTTGCGGTTAAAGATTGTGATCTCGGCAACGCCGTCCAAAGCAGCCTGGATCTCGATGGCAGTGGCAGCACCGCCTGCACCGACGATAGTCATTTTCTTTCCGATCACATCAATATCATTATCTTTCAGGGCAGACATAAACCCAATACCGTCAGTGATATGACCTGTAAGATGACCGTTGTCATTTACGATCGTGTTAACTGCACCGCATAATTCTGCTGCAGGAGAAAGCTTATCCAGGTATTTTCCAACCAGAGTTTTGTTTGGCATGGAAACATTGGATCCTCTCATTTTCAGAGTACGGATTGCTTTTACTGCATCCTCAATTTCATCTGCGCCAACCTCGAAAGCAAGGTAAGCGTAGTCATACCCGAGTTTTGCAAAAGCCTCATTCTGCATTGCAGGAGAGCTGGAGTGACGGATCGGGTAAGCCATCAGACCGATTAATTCAGTATGTCCGGTAATTCTTTCAGCCATTATAATATCCCCTTTCGTATTTTGTTGTAAAGGTTTTTATTGAAGGTATCCCATCTGAGTCAGTGTATTAAGGATATTTCTTCCTTCCAGAGTTCCGTCGATGATTCTTCTTGCACGTTTGCTGTCTCCGATGTTCAGGATCTCAACATCATCAGAAACAAAAGCATCGGAAAGCTCTGCGAAAAGCTGTCCCTGAGCTCTCATACCAAGACACACGAATCCGTAGTCAAATGGAAGCTCACGTTCACCTTCTGCATCTTTTACAAGGAAAGAGCTGTCTTTTACTTCCTGAAGAGCTGTCTTTGTAAGCTGGGCCACATGATGTTTCTTCATCTGGTCCTTCATGTCATTCTTTGTAACAGGATCCAGGTCACGTCCGATCTGATCCATCATCTCCACAATAGAAATCTCAGCGTTTCTTGCTGCAAAGAATTCCACAACATCAAGACCAACAGCACCGCCGCCCACAACAACAACCTTCTTGCCTGTCATATCTTCCGGATAGTCATTGATGTGATTAATCATTCCCAGGATAGAAGCAACCTTGCTGCCTTCTTTGTCAATGCGGTCGTGAAGTCCCCTGATCGGAGGAAGCAGTGGTGCGGAACCTGTGGAGCTTACGATCAGGTTCGGATGGAACTTGCGGATATTTTCCGGTGTTCCCTCTGTGTTTGTGAAGATATAAAGATTCTCAAGCTGCTCTGCTCTGTGGATCAGATAGTTCGGGAAATCAGCCAGACGCTTCTTTGCAGGGATCTTAGAGATCACAGAAGCAAGACCGCCAAGAGTCTCACCTTTTTCCAGAAGGAAGGTATTACAGCCTACTTCTGCGGCTGTACAGGCAGCTTCCAGTCCGGCAGTACCGCCTCCGATTACTACAACATTACAGTTTTTGTTCACTTTCTGATTCTTATAAACATCACCTTCCAGAACAGCAGGGTTTACAGTACAGCGGATAGGACGGTTAAAGCCGATTCTGTTTCCTGCACATCCGATGTTACAGGAGATACATTTGCGAAGGTCACATTCTCTGCCTGTAGCTACTTTGTTCACCCATGCAGGTTCTGCGATAAGACCACGTCCCATACCGATCAGGTCTGCATCGCCGTCAGCGAGGATCTGCTCGGCAACCTTCGGGTTACGGATATTTCCCATGGAGATACATGGTTTGCCAAATTTCTCTCTGACAGCTTTAGGCATATAGGAACGCCATCCGTCTTTCATGTAGTTGGCATCGATCTGATACTGGATAGAACCGTTTAAACCGCAGGAAACATCGAAGATATCAACTTCATCCTGAATATATTCCAGATATTCAAGAGTATCCTCAAGAGTGTTGCCGCCTTCCATCAGCTCATCTGCGCTGAGACGGAGCATGATCGGGAAGAAAGGTCCGACCTGTTTTCTTACTTCTTCAATGACCATACGGCAGAAACGTGTTCTGTTTTCCACAGATCCGCCGAACTCATCTGTACGTTTGTTTGTAAGAGGAGAGAGGAACTGGCTGATCAAATAGGAATGTCCCGCATGGATTTCTACTGCGTCAAAACCTGCAGCCTGGGCTCTCTTTGCAGCCTCGCCGTATTTCTTTACAATGTGATGGATTTCTTCCACTGATAACGGACGCGGGATTTCTCCGCCTTCTTTGGACGGAACATCAGATGCGGAAACCGGCTGCATATTTGTACGTGCGGAAACAGCGGAAGCACCTGCGTGGTTGATCTGGATCGCAATACAGGTACCATATTTGTGGATCTCTTCACAGAATTTGTACAGACGCGGCAGATAGTTGTCGTGGTCAATACGAAGCTGAGTAGTTCCGTTGGAACCCTGCGGAGAATCTACGCTTGCATTCTCTACGATGATCAGACCTGTGCCGCCTTTGGCACGCTCTTTATAATAATTAATGTGAAGAAAACTCATTTCGCCGTTCTGTTCCCCGTAATTGGTTCCCATAGGCATCATAACGATACGGTTTTTGATAGTCATATTTTTTACTGTGAGTGGTGTGAAAATATGCTGGTAATTGCTTTTCATTACGTCTTTCCTCCTGAAATTTTCTGTTGGATCTATAATTGTTCAGTGCTTTAGCTGTGGCCTGAATTTCTTTGATGTGTTAATTATATAACGGGATAATCCATAAATCTAATTGATAATTCGTGCTATATAATAAAAAACATCTATGGTTTTGCTGAGACTTTTATACCTGTATAGTCGGATTCGCAGACAAGTGAGTGGTATAGTTACTTCAAACACACTGGTTTGCGGGAGAGGGTGAAATACGGGACAATACAAAATAACCGTAATACCCTCTATTAAATAGGAAGAAATACTCAAAAAAACAAAATTTGGAGAAACCTGACAAATTTTTCTGCTATATTTTTAACGAAAATGACAAATAAATGTTGAAATTTTCTGCCGGAAAAGGTAAAATTAAAATCGGCTAAATTTTTGGGTTAACTTTTAAATATTCTCATAAAGATGGAGGGCAAACAAGAATGAGTAATGCAACACAAAGCTTAGCAGGCACAAGAATTACTTCTTTGCTTGACGCAAACAGTTTTGTCGAAATCGGACAGGGTGTAACAGCCAGATCCACAGATTTCAACATGACTGCAAACAAGGCACCATCTGACGGTGTTATCACCGGATATGGTGTGATCGATGACAAACTGGTTTATGTATACAGCCAGGATGCATCTGTATTAAACGGTACTGTTGGTGAAATGCATGCAAAGAAGATCACAAGACTTTATGATCTTGCCATGAAAACAGGCGCTCCGGTTATCGGACTTGTTGACTGTGCAGGTATCCGTCTTCAGGAAGCAACAGACGCACTGGAAGCTTTCGGACAGATCTATCTGAAACAGACATTGGCATCCGGTGTGATCCCGCAGATCACAGCAATCTTCGGAACATGCGGCGGTGGTATGGCAGTTATCCCGTCCCTGACAGATTTCACATTCATGGAATCCAAAAAAGGAAAAATGTTCGTCAACACACCAAACGCACTGGAAGGAAACAACACAGACAAATGCGATACAGCAGCAGCTGATTTCCAGAGCAAAGAGACAGGTGTGATCGATGGCGTTGGTACAGAGGATGAGATTCTTGGCCAGATCCGTTCCTTAGTATCACTTCTTCCTTCTAATAATGAAGACACAGACAATTACACAGAGTGTACAGACGATCTTAACCGCGTATGCGCAGATCTTGCAAACTGTGCAGGTGACACAGCAATCGCACTTTCCCAGATCGCTGACAACGGTGAATTCTTCGAGACAAAAGCAGACTATGCAAAAGACATGGTTACAGGCTTTATCCGTTTAAACGGCGCTACAGTAGGTGCTGTTGCAAACAGAAGCGAAGTATATGACGCAGAAGGCAAGAAAACAGAAACATTTGACGGAAGCATCTCTGCAAGAGGCGCAAGAAAAGCAGCAGATTTCGTGAAATTCTGCGACGCTTTTGATATTCCGGTACTTACACTTACAAACGCAACAGGCTTCATGGCAACCTTATGCAGCGAGAAGATGATGGCGAAATCCGTAGGTGAACTGGTAGCTGCATTCGCAGATGCAACTGTTCCGAAGGTAAATGTGATCATCGGCAAAGCTTACGGTACAGCTTACGTGGCAATGAACAGCAAATCTATCGGTGCAGACCTTGTATATGCATGGGATAACGCAGAGATCGGTATGATGGATGCTTCCCTGGCAGCCAAGATCATGTACGCAGATGCAGATGCTGCTGAACTGAATGAAAAAGCTGCTCAGTACAGAGAGCTTCAGAATGGTGTTGCTTCCGCAGCAGCAAGAGGCTATGTTGACACTGTGATCAGCCCGGCTGACACAAGAAAATATGTAATCGGTGCATTTGAGATGCTGTTCACAAAGAGAGAAGATCGTCCGTCTAAGAAACATGGAACGGTCTAAGCGGGGTGACGCATATGAAAATGATCAAAAAAATAACTTCTGTATTCATGACATTTCTCGTAATGGCTGCGCTGGTGATCGGCAGCACCTCTGTGGTATTTGCCGCAGATAAGGTTGATGATACTGTTAAGTCCACACTGGTAACTACAGCAGAAGGACTGACAGATGCCATTGTCCAGCTTAAAGATGAAGAAATCGAGAATTACATGAGTTCAGGAGATGACTTTACAACAAGTGCCATGCAGTCCTGGCAGACATCCAAGGATGAACTTGGCGCAAAGAAGGACAGCAATGGTGAAACCACTGTAACTTTCAAAGATGATCAGTACACAGTTACTGTTCCTCTTAAATTTGAGAAAGCAGATGCAAACTTTGTATATGTCTTTGACTCACAGGGAACACCGACTTCCATGTCTGTAGATGTACAGTATGGTATGGGCAAGACTCTTCAGAGAGCAGGCCTTAATACTTTGATGGGTATTGGAACTGTATTCGTAATGCTGATTTTATTAAGCCTTCTGATTTCTCTGTTCAGATTTATTCCGAATCCGGAAGCAAAGAAAGCAGCAGAAGCAAAAGCAGCCAAAGCTGCAAAAGAGGCAGAGGCAGCAGCCATCGCACAGACAGCACCTGCACAGGCAGAAGAGAACCTTGCAGATGACGGAGAGCTGGTAGCTGTTATCGCAGCAGCCATCGCAGCAGCAGAAGGAACTACAACAGACGGCTTCGTAGTTCGTTCCATCCGTAAAGTAAAAAGAAATAGAAGATAATTGTCATTTATTTAGGAGGATTTTAAAATGAAAAGCTATACAATTACAGTAAATGGTACAGCATATGAAGTAACTGTTGAAGAAACAGGAAGCGTATCCGCTCCTGCAGCAGCTCCAAAAGCAGCACCTAAGGCTGCACCTGCAGCAGCTCCGAAAGCAGCAGCTCCTGCAGCAGGCGCCGGCGCAGTAAAAGTAACTGCTTCCGTACCTGGTAAAGTTGTCAAAGTAGCAGCAAGCGTTGGACAGGCAGTAAAAGCCGGAGACAGCGTAGTTATTCTTGAATCCATGAAAATGGAAATCCCTGTAGTAGCTCCTCAGGATGGTACTATCGCAAGCATTGATGTTGCAGAAGGTGCCTCTGTAGAAAACGGAGATACTTTAGCAACAATGAACTAAGACGGGAGGTAGTCAAATGTCTTATGTAACAGAAACATTGTCCAACCTGATTCATCAGACAGCATTCTTCAGTTTGACATGGGGCAATTACCTGATGATCGCAGTAGCCTGCGTATTCCTTTACCTTGCTATCAAGAAGGGATTCGAGCCGCTTCTGCTTGTTCCTATCGCATTCGGTATGCTGCTTGTAAATATCTATCCGGACATTATGGCAAACCCGGAAGATATGTCTAATGGTGTAGGTGGACTTCTTCATTATTTCTACATCCTTGATGAGTGGAGTATCTTACCATCCCTGATCTTCATGGGTGTAGGTGCCATGACAGACTTCGGTCCGCTGATTGCAAACCCGATCAGCTTCCTGATGGGTGCTGCAGCACAGCTTGGTATCTATGCAGCTTACTTCCTTGCAATCTTCCTTGGATTCAACGGAAAAGCAGCGGCAGCTATCTCCATCATCGGTGGTGCTGATGGCCCGACTTCCATTTTCCTTGCAGGTAAACTTGGACAGTCTGCACTGATGGGACCGATCGCAGTGGCAGCATATTCCTATATGTCACTGGTTCCGATCATCCAGCCGCCTATCATGAAACTCTGCACAACAGAGAAAGAACGTAAGATCAAAATGGATCAGCTTCGCCCGGTTTCCAAACTGGAGAAGATCCTGTTCCCGATCGTTATCACAATCGTTGTCTGCCTGATTTTGCCTACAACAGCTCCGCTGGTTGGTATGCTCATGCTTGGTAACCTGTTCAGAGAGTGCGGTGTTGTAAAACAGCTGACAGAAACAGCTTCCAATGCCCTGATGTATATCGTAGTTATCCTTCTGGGTACATCCGTAGGTGCTTCCACAAGTGCAGAAGCATTCTTAAACGCAGATACTCTGAAGATCGTAGTTTTAGGTCTTGTTGCATTCGCAATCGGTACATTCGGCGGATGTATGCTTGGTAAACTGCTCTGCAAACTGACTCATGGAAAGATCAACCCGCTGATCGGTTCCGCAGGTGTATCCGCAGTACCTATGGCAGCCCGTGTATCCCAGAAAGTGGGTGCAGAGGCAGATCCTACAAACTTCCTTCTGATGCACGCAATGGGCCCGAACGTTGCCGGTGTTATCGGTACAGCCGTAGCAGCCGGAACATTCATGGCTATTTTCGGTGTATAATTGAATGAAATGAGTTCCCTGCTTTTATTGCGGATGCAATAAGCAGTGGAACAGCTATTCGATATAGAGCCACAGGGTATGACAACTGTCTGAACCCTGAAGTAATATTGGCTGAGTTATTGAGAACAAAATGATCAGTAACGAACAAACTATAAAGGAGATTTAATAATGGCAGAATTAGAGAAAAAACCTGTTAAAATTGTGGAAACCATTCTCCGTGATGCTCATCAGTCCCAGATCGCAACACGTATGACCACAGAACAGATGCTTCCGATCGTAGATAAACTTGATAAAGTCGGCTATCACGCAGTAGAGTGCTGGGGTGGTGCAACATTCGATGCATCCCTTCGTTTCCTTCATGAAGATCCATGGGAAAGACTTCGTAAATTACGTGACGGCTTCAAAAACACAAAACTTCAGATGCTTTTCCGTGGACAGAACATCCTTGGATACCGTCCATATGCAGATGACGTTGTAGAATACTTCGTACAGAAATCTGCTGCAAACGGAATCGACATCATCCGTATTTTTGACTGCCTCAATGACCTTCGTAACCTGCAGACAGCAGTAAGCGCTGCAAACAAAGAGAAGGCTCATGCACAGGTAGCTCTTTCCTACACATTAGGAGATGCTTACACACTGGAATACTGGACAGACATTGCAAAACGTATTGAAGATATGGGCGCTGATTCCATCTGTATCAAAGATATGGCAGGTCTTCTCCTTCCAAACAAAGCTACAGAGCTTGTAACAGCATTAAAAGAAACAGTTAAGATCCCGATCGACCTTCATACACATTACACCTCAGGTGTAGCTTCCATGACTTACTTAAAAGCAGTAGAAGCAGGTGTGGATATCATTGATACAGCAATGTCTCCATTTGCACTGGGAACATCCCAGCCTGCAACAGAGGTTATGGTTGAGACATTCAAGGATACACCATACGACACAGGATTTGATCAGAAGCTTCTCTCCGAGATCGCTGACTACTTCCGTCCGATCCGTGACGAAGCTCTTGACAGCGGACTGCTCAATCCGAAGAACCTTGGTGTTAACATCAAGACTTTACTGTACCAGGTACCGGGCGGTATGCTCTCCAACCTGACTTCCCAGTTAAAAGAACAGCACGCAGAAGACAAATTCTACGATGTTCTCGAGGAAGTTCCGCGTGTACGTAAAGACCTTGGTGAACCGCCACTTGTTACTCCGTCTTCACAGATCGTTGGTACACAGGCTGTATTCAACGTACTTATGGGCGAGAGATACAAAATGGTTACAAAAGAAACAAAAGATATCCTGTTAGGAAAATACGGCGCAACTGTAAAACCGTTTAATCCGGAAGTACAGAAGAAGTGCATCGGCGATGAGAAACCGATCACATGCCGTCCTGCAGACCTTCTTGACAACGAGCTTGAGAAACTTGAGAGCGAAATGGCTCAGTATAAGGAACAGGATGAAGACGTATTAACATACGCACTGTTCCCACAGGTAGCTATGGACTTCTTCAAATACCGTCAGGCTCAGAAAACAAAAGTTGACGAGAAAGCAGCTGACAAAAAGAACGGAGCATATCCTGTATAATTGATCAGTAATTAAATATGTCCAAACGAAAAAAGGAGCTTGCGTAAGCAGGCTCCTTTGCGTTATTATGAAAGAATATGATACCCGGGAATATAATGTGCCAATGGGTATATGCTGCCAGTGGTACATATCTATATTGATCTTAGTGAAGCGGAAACGTGGAACTATGATGAAATAGACAATCTGCAGGGTAAAATAAATACAGGAGAATATTCCATGAGCAAAGTTATAATAATCGGCGGCGGAGCCGCCGGAATGATGGCAGGGGTTTTTGCAGCCCGTAACCATCATGAAGTTCATATATTAGAGAAGAACGAGAAACTGGGAAAGAAAGTCTTCATCACAGGAAAAGGCAGATGCAATGTGACAAATGCCTGCGACACAGAAGAACTCTTTCCTGCAATGATGAGCAATCCCAAGTTTCTCTACAGCAGTTTCTATTCATTTACCCCTCAGGATGTAATGGAGTTCTTTGAGAAAGCGGGTGTCCCTCTGAAGGTAGAGCGTGGAAACCGCGTATTTCCACAGTCTGACCATTCCTCAGACATCATCCGCGCTCTGGAGCGTGAGCTGAAGAAAGCAGGAGCAAAGATTCATCTTCATACTGCTGTGCAGGAAATCGTAAAGAAACCTGTAACAGATTCGGCAAATACCCTGGAATCAGAAGCTACATTAACAGAATCAGGATCTGATGCAGGAAAAGGCAGAAAAGGAAAAAAATCACCTGACATACCGCAGGAGAAGATCACAGGAGTCATCCTTACAGACGGAACCTTCATGGAAGGCGATGCAGTCATCGTGGCAACCGGTGGATTCTCTTATCAGAGTACCGGTTCCACAGGTGATGGATACCGCTTCGCAAGAGAACTGGGACTGAAAGTCACGGACATTGCTCCCTCCCTTGTGCCATTAAAGACAAAAGAAGACTATGTCCCTAAGCTTCAGGGACTTTCCCTTAAGAATACAGGACTTACCATAAAGAATGGAAAGAAAGTACTTTATGAGGATTTCGGAGAGATGATGTTCACCCATTTCGGAGTCACAGGTCCAATGATCCTCTCCGCCAGTGCCCACATCGGTGCAAAACTGGCGAAAGCACCAAACGGCGAACTGTCCGCATATCTGGATCTGAAACCTGCACTCACCAGAGAACAACTGGATGCCAGGATCCTGCGCGAATTTGAAGCAGGACCAAACAAACAGTTCAAGAACGTGATTGGCGTACTTTTCCCGTCATCTCTGACTCCGGTAATGCTGGAACTGGGTGGAATCCCCGCAGAGAAGAAAATTCACGACATCTCCAGAGAAGAACGCCAGCACTTCATTGACCTTATCAAAGCCTTCCCCTTCACAATCACAGGAATGGGTGAGTTCAAAGAAGCCATCATCACCAGAGGCGGCGTCTCTGTCAAAGAGATCAACCCCGGAACAATGGAAGTAAAGAAGATATCAGGTCTTTACTTCGCAGGCGAGGTACTGGATCTGGATGCAGTGACAGGTGGATATAACTTACAGATTGCCTGGTCTACCGCATATCTGGCAGCACAGGCCATACAGTAAGCTGCTTACTATAGAAACAACAGAAACAAGCAGATGATGAGTACCGTGTATGCGAATTATATCTATGATTCGGTTATGAGCAAGTAGCGAAGCGGATTGCGAATATCCGCTTGACTGATTAATAAACATTAATAATAAAACAGAGAAAATCTGTTTGAATAATAGAAACAGGAGGAACCACGAAAATGGGATGTAACATAGCCATCGACGGACCTGCAGGAGCAGGAAAGAGCACCATCGCAAAGAAAGTAGCGAAAGAATTATCATTTATCTATGTGGATACAGGAGCCATGTACAGGGCAATGGCTTTATATCTTCTGAACCATGGCGTAAACGGAGAAAATCAGGAAGAGATCGAAGCTGTATGTTCCGGCGCTGACATCTCCATCGAATACAAAAACGGAGAACAGATTGTCATCCTCAACGGAGAGAACGTAAATGCTATGATCCGCACCGAACAGGTAGGAAACATGGCATCCAAAAGTTCCGCAAACCCGAAGGTCAGAGCTCATCTTCTGAAACTTCAGAGAACTCTGGCAGAGAAAAACGACGTAGTCATGGACGGCAGAGATATCGGCACAACCATCCTTCCAAACGCAGAAGTAAAAATCTACCTCACAGCAAGCGCAGACACCAGAGCAAAAAGAAGAGCACTGGAATATGAACAGAAGGGAGAAGCCTTTGACCTGGACCAGATCCGAAAAGACATCATCGAGCGCGACGAACGCGACATGAACCGCGAAATCTCCCCTTTGAAACAGGCAGACGACGCAGTGCTCGTAGATTCCTCGGAAATGGGAATTGATGATGTTGTAAATGCGATTCTTAATGTATATAAGGAAAAAGTGCAGAAATAATTTAAGAAGGATTATTTTATGAAAGTAAAAGTAGCAGAAACAGCAGGCTTCTGCTTCGGCGTCAAACGTGCAGTGAACAAAGTCTACGAACTCATAGACACAGAACAGAAACCTATTTTCACTCTGGGCCCGATCATCCACAACGAAGGCGTAGTAGCGGATCTGGAAGCTCGTGGCGTCCATGTTATCGCAGAAGCAGACCTGGATTCCCCGGATGACACCCTGCAGAATGGAACAGTAGTCATCCGCTCTCACGGCGTAGGTAAACCCATCTACGATAAGCTGAAAGAAAAAAACATCTCCTACGTAGATGTGACCTGCCCCTTCGTCCTGAAAATCCACAGGATTGTGGAAAAAGAAAGCCTTGCAGGAAACCACATCATCATCATCGGTGACAAAGACCACCCCGAAGTACAGGGCATCTGCGGCTGGTGTCAGGGACCGTACACGGTGATCAGAAACAAAGAAGAAGCCGAAGCATTTGTACCCCCAAAAGGCAAAAAAATAAGTATTGTGTCCCAGACGACATTTAATTACAACAAATTTAAAGATTTAGTTGAAATTCTTTGCAAAAAGAGGTATGATAATAATGTTTTAAATATTCTCAATATTTTAAACACTATTTGTAATGCTACCGAAGAACGGCAGAGAGAAGCAAAAAACATAGCCGGAGAGGTAGACACTATGTTGGTCGTAGGTGGCCGGCATAGTTCCAATACTCAAAAGCTGTTTGAAATATGTAAAAAGGAATGTGGAAATACTTACTATATACAAACACCTGTAGACTTGGATTCTGAAATGTTCCAATGCAGTAGTTATGTAGGTATTACAGCAGGGGCTTCCACCCCAAACAAAATTATTGAGGAGGTTCAAGAACATGTCAGAATTAAGTTTTGAACAAATGCTGGAAGATTCCGTAAAGACTATCAGAAATGGAGAGATTGTACAGGGTACTGTCATCGATGTTAAAGAAGATGAGATTATTCTGAATATCGGTTATAAAGCAGACGGTATTATCACAAAGAACGAATACTCTAACGATGCAAGCCTTGTACTCACAGATGCTGTTCACGTTGGAGACACAATGGAAGCAAAAGTTCTCAAAGTAAACGATGGAGAAGGTCAGGTTACTCTTACTTACAAGAGACTGGCAGCAGAGAAAGGCAACAAACGTCTTGAAGAAGCGTTTGAGAATCAGGAAGTATTAAAAGCTCCTGTAACTCAGGTACTTGACGGCGGACTCTGTGTAAACGTAGACGAAGCAAGAGTATTCATTCCTGCAAGCCTGGTTTCCGACACATACGAGAAAGACCTTTCCAAATATGCAGATCAGGAGATCGAATTCGTTATCACAGAATTCAACCCGAGAAGACGCCGCATCATCGGTAACCGTAAGCAGCTTCTTCTTGCTGAGAAAGCAGAGAAACAGAAAGAATTAATGGAGAGAATCCATGTTGGTGACACAGTTGAAGGAACAGTTAAGAACGTTACAGATTTCGGTGCATTCATCGATCTGGGCGGAGCTGACGGACTTCTTCACATTTCCGAAATGTCCTGGGGCAGAGTAGAGAACCCGAAGAAAGTATTCACTGTTGGCGATAAAGTTAAAGTTCTTATCAAAGAGATCAACGGAGAGAAGATCGCACTTTCCCTTAAATTCCCGGAAGCAAATCCATGGCTCACAGCAGCTGAGGACTTCGCTGTAGGAAACGTAGTTAAAGGTAAAGTTGCACGTATGACAGACTTCGGCGCATTCGTAGAGCTTGCACCTGGTGTAGATGCACTTCTTCACGTATCCCAGATTTCCAGAGAGCACGTTGCTAAACCTGCAGACGTACTGTCAATCGGACAGGAGATCGAAGCTAAGGTTGTTGACTTCAACGGCGAAGACAAAAAGATCAGCCTGAGCATGAAAGCTCTTGAGGCACCGGCTGAGGAAGCTACAGAAGAATAATTTATCATAATCATGATGTTCAGACACCGTCCCTGTATAAGTTTATATAGGGACGGTGTTTTTGCAGTTATTTGCAATAAAGGGAGATGAAAGAGAAATATGACAGACCACGGTTTATTTGATATCCACTGCCACCTGATTCCGGGAGTGGACGACGGAGCACAGGACCTGGAGGAAACCCGCAGACTGCTCCGCATGGAATATGAACAGGGAGTTAGAAACATTATCGCAACCCCTCATTACAGAGATCAGATGTTTGATACATCCATCCGCACCATCCGCAGCCAGTTCGCTCTGGCGGAGAAATGCGTACAGGAATTCAATCAGGAGCTTGCTAAGGAAGACAGAATGAGAATATACCTGGGCTGTGAATTCCATGCAAACATGCAGATGAGCAGAATGCTGGATGAGGGAAAAGTCAGTACAATGGCAGATTCCGGCTATGTTCTGGTAGAATTCTCAGGAAATGCAGAATACAGCTACATAGAAGACCGCCTCCGCAGCCTTATCATCGTAGGCTACCGCCCCATCATCGCACATGTAGAACGCTGCGACAACATCTGGGGTGACCTGGAACTAATCAGGGACCTGGCACAGATGGGCGCCTATATACAGGTAAATGCAGACAGCATTCTGGGAAAAAGCGGATTTTATACAAAAAGATTCTGCAGGAAGCTGATGAAAGGAGACCTCCTTCACTTCGTAGGCTCTGACTGCCACGACAGTCGGTACAGAATCTGCCGCACAGGAGAAGCATACAGAAAAGTCGCCAGCAAAATGGGACAGGAATATGCTGACAAAATTTTTATTGAAAATCCTTCCGCAATTATAAAAAATGGGGAAAACAGAAGAAAATTTGTCAAATACACTTGAAGAATGTCAGAAATCATATTACAATCTATAAAGTACGGACCGGCCTGTAACTCCGGTTTGATCATATAAGGAAGGAGAACCAAGAATTTGATAAAAGAGGCAAAGAATACCCGGGAAAATCCTGCGCAGCCTGTGGTCACTGAGACGATCATACAGCAGGAAGACACCATAGACCTTGTGGAACTTTTCTGGGTACTGGTCAATCATTGGAAAATTATCCTGCTTACCATGCTGATCACAGCAATGCTTGCAGGTGTCTATTATCTGGTGGGGGTGAAACCATCTTATCAGGCAGACGCGTCTATTTTTATCACAAACAATGAATCCGTGATCACAGTTTCTGACCTGCAGCTGAGTTCAGAGCTTACAGAGGACTATGCGAAGATCATCAAGAGCCGTAATGTTCTCAAACAAGTCATCAAAGAACTGGATCTGAATCTGGATTACAGAGAACTCAGTAAACTGGTCAGTGTAACGAATCCGGACAATTCCCATATTATTACCATCACAGTTACCTGCGGTGACGTGGAACTGTGCAGAGATATTGCAAACAGTCTGATGAATATCGGACTGGACCGTATTTACCAGGTGGTAGGAAGCAGCGAACCTACAGTTATCGATTACTCAGAGGCAGAGGCAGTGGATGAGATCACTCCTGCACTGACAAAATATCTGGCGATTGGACTTCTGCTGGGACTTATCGCAGCCTGTGGACTGATCTGCGTACGTTACATGACAGACACTACATTAAAGACAGAGGATGATCTGAAGAGATATCTGGATATCCCGGTACTCAGTGTGATTCCTTATTACGAAGAGAAGAAAGAGTAGAAGATGGACAGAGAAGATAACAATATTGAATCCCTGTTTCAGGATCTTGTGAAAGAATCCGGATATACGGGAAGACAGACAGAGGTAATACATCCACATGTATCAGATGTATCTTTCCGCGTAAATGAGGCCATCAATGTTCTACGTGGAAACATCCAGTTAAGTGGAAGCAATATTAAAACAATAGCTGTAACAAGCTCCGTTGCTAATGAGGGTAAATCATCAATAGCCTTCCGCCTGGCAAAGAGCATGGCAGGGCTTGAGAAGAGGATCCTCTTTATAGACTGCGATATCCGTAATTCTACCATACAGAACAGATATGATATTGTAGGTGAGAAGAAGGGATTAAGCGAATACCTGTGCGGAAATATCAGCAAAGAGAAGATCATCTACCGCACAGATGACAAATACCTTGACATGATCTTTACAGGTGCAGTGGCACCAAACCCAAGTGAGCTGGTATCAGGTCCGCTATTTGCAGAGCTGATGGAATTCGTGCGAAGCGTTTATGATTATGTGATCGTAGACACTCCGCCGCTGAATCTGGTTATCGACGGGCTGTTGATCGCCAAGCAGTGCGACGGAACTGTCCTTGTTGTGGAGAGCGGAAAGACAGACAGGGCACAGGCTGATAAGGCGAAGCAGCAGATACAATATGCAGGTATCCGTCTCCTCGGCGCAGTGCTGAACAAAGCGCCGGTTTATGAGAAACATTATGGTTATGGATATGGCTACGGTTATGGTTACGGCTATGGCTACGGATACGGCTATGGAAAGAGCGCTAAGAAGAATGAGAAAGAAAAGAAGAAATAACCCTGTAAATAAGAAACAGATCATCATCAGTCTGGTGATCTGCCTGGCTGTAGCTTTGTTTGCAGCAGTTTTTATCCATATGGAACAGACAAAGCAGAAATCTATGCAGATCACTGCAGGGAACACCCACAATGTGGGCAACAGTTATAGAAATATTGTTTACAAAGGTCAGGAATATCAGTATAATAACCGTATCACAAATATTCTCTATGCTGGTGTGGACTCCACAGGCAAGCTGGAAGCTTCCTCCCAGTATGGAAATAAAGCCAGGGCAGACAGTATTGCTCTGGTGGTGATGGATGAGAAGAACCGCAGGATGACCATTCTCTCCATTAACCGTGATACCATGACTGATATCCGAAGATATACAATGAACGGCAATGACAAGGGACTCTATACCACGCACATCGGATATGCCTACAGCTATGGCGATGGGGGAAAGGTAAGCTGTGAGAGTCTCTGCGAGGCAGTATCACTTCTCCTTGGAGATATCCCTGTGAAGCGCTATGTAGTGACAAACCAGGATTCCATGCCCTATATCAATGAGCTGGCAGGCGGGATCACGCTTACAGTGCCAAACAACGATCTTCAGGAGAAATATCCGGAGATGGCAGAGGGTGCACAGGTTACCCTGGATGACAGCAACATAAAGGATTTCCTTCAGTACAGGAATACAGAGGAGTCCTTCAGCAATGAGGGCCGTATGCAGAGACAGAAAGCCTATCTCACAGCCTATGTTGAGAAGATGCAGTCCATGGATGAGAATGACCTTGAGAAATCATGGGATTCCCTCGATGTGATGGACGATTATATCCAGACAAGTGTGACACGCAGCCAGTATCTGGGACTTGTGAAGACTCTTAAGAAAGCAGAGTTTACAGAGGACAGTATAGAGCAGCTTCCGGGAACAGACCAGGAGGGAGACCTTCATGATGAGTTCCATGTGGATGAAGATGCACTCCGGGAACTGATCATCCGTTTATTTTATGAAAAAATATGACAGGCTGCTGTTTTTCAACCGCCTTGTTATAAAGTAACCGTAAATTAATAAGAATAGAGCCAGAAGAAGACAGAAAGGAAGGCATTCTTATGAAAAGAAAATATTTCAGCATTTTACTTGCAGCAATGACAATTGCAGCATCTGTCAATGTATATGCAGCCCCAAGTATCGGACAGATCATTCCGGAAGCTCCAAAGGTAGTTGAGGGAAATCTGTCAAACAACCAGCAGCTGATCGTAAAAGATGTTGATACAGGTGCCTACAAGGATAAAAAAGTTGCAGAGGTAGTAACAAAAGTAAATGATGATAATACCAAGGTAAACATGAATGAGATTCTGAAAGACCTTAAGGTAGATACAACAGAAACAATTAAAACAAACACAGAGAAGAAAGTAAATCCGTCCCTGTATGAGCCTCTTACACCTTTCGTAGATTTGGTTATTAAGGAAGATGATAAGATCACATATGAAACAAATGGTGCTATCAAAACAACACTTACCATCGAAGCGGCCAAGGATGTAAAGAAGAAAGATGTACTTCTGATGCAGATCAATCCGACAACAGGAAAGGTTACCTTTGTTGCAATTGAGAAGCTGGACAAAGCCACAGGTGAAGTCACAGCCACCTTCGATTCACTTGGACCTGTAATGCTGATCGAGAAGGTTCCGATCGTAACCAAGAAGATTTCACCTGAGAAATACGCAGACGAAAAGGTAGCTGATGCAGCAAAGAAGCTGAAAGATCAGAAAGCAGGCTTCACTCTGACAGACTTTATCGATGATCTGACAGATACAGAGAACAAAGAGGTCACACTGGACAACGGACAGACCATCAACCTGGATGACTATGTCAGCGCAAGCAGTCTTATAGATATGGCAATCAAGATGTCAGATGATTACTCCTATGATATGTCCGGTTCCCTTGACGCACAGGTAAACTGTGACATCGACAGTGTTGACTGGAAGAGCCTTGTAACTGCTAATGATGCAGACTTTGATGTTGATACAGCAGAGGGCGACCTGAGCCTTCTTACAGAGATAGAGCCATTCACAATCCCGGACAGCATTGTTGTACAGGCAGATGCTTCTACAGGAGAGCTTAACTATCTTGCAGAGCCTGAACTGAGCTTCGCATATCCGGAAAAAGAAGAAGAGGAAGCTGAGAAAGCAGACGACACAGACGACACAGATGAGACAGCTGATGCAGAAGATGATCTGATGAGCTGGATCGTTAAAGACGAAGCAGGCTCTTCTGAACAGCCAAATCTTGTGATCAAAGGCGAATTCAAAGGCATGGGACCTCTTGCAATCTTCACAAAAGATGCAAAATAATCTGATAAGAGAGGAACAGTTCAATGTCACGAAAATCTCGCAGACGCAGACATAAAAAAAATAAATTCATGTCCTCAGTGCTCTACTATGTACTGGTTATTGCTCTGGTGGCAGGCCTTCTGTTTGTTGTAAAGGTAAACCGCCAGGAACGTGCAGAACGCACAGAATACAAAGAAAAGCTGGCCGGCAAAGAGACGGAGGAAGATATTGGTGTACTGGACGACATGATGGTACGACCTACAGCGGAACCTACGGAAACACCAACTGATACAGCGGCAGATAAATGATAAAAAGTACCAAAAATTATTGCATCTTTTTGGCAATAAAGCTATAATAACGTGTAGATAAGACAAAAGGTCTATAGTCTTTGAATCGTCGCTTTGCCGCGTTTAAGGATATTGATTTACATATCTTGAAGAGAATCTGTCTTGAAATACAGGCAGAATGGCGAAGCATACCCAAAATACGGAGGTAAGATATCCAATGTGGTATGTGATGCAGGTGCGAACAGGCACAGAAGAGAACATCCGCTGTCAATGTCAGCGGCTCATAAGTAGTAATATATTAAAACGCTGCTTTATTCCCTACTATCAACAGAAGAAACGATTTCAAGGCAAATGGCATATCCAGGAAAGAATCCTCTTTCCCGGGTATGTCTTTTTAATTGCCGAAAATCTGGAACAGCTGGCTGAGAACCTGAGAAAAGTCACAGGAATGACCAGGCTTCTGGGAACAGGAGATGAGATCATCCCCTTATCTCAGGAAGAAGTAGAGCTGCTTCTGAAGCTGGGAAAAGAAGAACAACTGGTAACCATGTCCACAGGGATCATAGAGAATGATCAGGTCAGGATACTCACAGGACCATTGCAGGGCATGGAAGGTTATATCAGAAAAATCAACAGACACAAAAGAAAAGCCTGGGTTTCCATAGAAATGTTTGGAAGGAGCGTGGATATGGAGGTTGGGCTGGAAATAATAAAAAAAGTATGAGAAAAAGAAGGAGAAACTAAGGAAGGCGTATGTATAGAAAAAAATCAAGAGGATGGTATAAACACAAGGACTTTATATTTTTAGATCTTGTGTGTTTATTTCTATCTTTAATACTGGCATATCTGGTTCGAAATGGTTCTGTCCGGAACATATTTGAACTGGGAATATATCACAACATGATATTCTTTGTAATATTGGCAGATTTATTTCTGATCATTATTTTTGAATCTTATAAAGGCGTTCTGAGGAGAGGTTATTACCAGGAATTACGTTCTGTTATCCAACAGATGATCCTGATAGAACTGGCAAGTGGTCTGTATCTGTTCACTGTCAGTAATGGACACAGCTTCTCAAGGACAGTTCTGTATCTTATGGGAGTCTTTTATGTACTCCTGTCCTATGGCACAAGAATAATATGGAAAAAACACCTGATCCATAAAATGGCAGAAGGTGGAGAACATTCACTCTATATTGTAACAAATTACGATCTTGCGTCAAAAGTAATCCGGAATGTAAAAAATCATAATTATAATCGATACAACATCAATGGTCTCATAATCATTGATAAAAATATAGCAGGCAGGGAAATTGAAGGAATTCCGGTTGTGGCAGATTTAAAGAATGCTGCATCCTATATTTGTCAGCAATGGGTGGACGAAGTTTTTATAAACGTAGATGCGTCTTATCCATACCCCCATGAACTGATAAATGAACTGCTGGAAATGGGAATGGCAGTTCATGTGAATCTGGCAAAAGTCAGAAGCACTCCCGGGCAGAAACAATTTGTAGAGACTATAGGTGGCTATACAGTTCTGACGACCACTATGAATTATGCTACGGACAGACAGGCACTTGCTAAAAGAGCACTGGATATCCTGGGTGGACTGGCAGGCTGTCTTCTGACAGGGATTATCTTTATCTTTGTGGCACCGGCCATTTATATCAGCTCTCCGGGTCCGATCTTCTTCTCACAGATACGGATCGGTCAGAATGGAAAACCATTTAAAATGTACAAATTCCGAAGCATGTATATGGACGCAGAAGAACGCAGGGCAGAACTTATGGCACAGAATAAAATGAGTGATGGCCGTATGTTTAAGATTGATTTCGACCCCCGTGTAATAGGAAATAAAATCCTGCCCGATGGAACCAGAAAAACCGGGATAGGAGAATTTATCAGAAAAACATCACTGGATGAATTCCCACAGTTCTGGAATGTGCTGAATGGGACCATGAGCCTTGTGGGCACCAGACCAATATTACAAGATGAATTACAGAAATATGAGTTGCATCACAGAGCCAGAATTGCCATTAAACCGGGGATTACAGGTATGTGGCAGGTAAGTGGAAGAAGTGACATTACAGACTTCGAAGAAGTAGTGAGACTGGATACAGAATATATCAGTAACTGGAACTTTGGACTGGATATAAAGATTCTGTTTAAGACAGTGATGACAGTACTGAAGAGAGAAGGATCCGTATAATATGGAAAGAAAACTGGCAGTCTCTATGTTCGGTCAGAAGCGGCTGAGCAGAGAAGGCGGAATTGAAATTGTAGCAAAAGAACTTTGCACCAGAATGGTGCAAAATGGTTGTACAGTCACCTGTTATAACCGTTCCGGCCATCATGTGAGTGGTGCAGAGTATGACAATAAAACAGAATATGAAGGAATCCGTCAGAAATATGTTCCGACTATCGAGAAAAAAGGGCTTGCAGCTGTGAGTTCTTCTTTTTTTGCAGCTTTTTACAGTGCATTTGGAAAATATGATGTAGTGCACATTCATGCTGAGGGACCTGCATTTTTTGCATGGCTGCCAAAGCTGTTTGGGAAAAAAGTGGTAGTTACCATACATGGAATAGACTGGCAGCGTGAAAAATGGAAATCAGGTTTTGGTTCAAAGTTTATCCGACAGGGCGAAAAGAATGCTGTCAAATACGCAGATGAGATTATTGTTCTGAGCAAAGGAGTTCAGGATTACTTTAAAAATACTTATGACAGAGATACATGGTTCATTCCAAACGGTGTAAACCGTCCGGAAATCAGAAAAGCGGAACTGATTACCCAAAAGTTTGGCCTGACAGAGAATTCCTATATCTTGTTTCTTGGCAGGCTGGTACCGGAAAAAGGCATCCGATATCTGATAGAAGCATTTAAAAATGTCTGTACAGATAAGAAACTGGTCATTGCAGGCGGTTCCAGTGATACAGACTCTTTTATGAAAGAACTGCAGGAATCAGCAAAGGAAGACGACAGAATTATTTTCACAGGGTTCGTACAGGGAAAGATACTGGACGAACTGTATAGTAGTGCGTATATTTACACCTTGCCTTCTGATCTGGAGGGTATGCCGCTGAGCCTGTTGGAAGCCATGAGCTATGGCAACTGCTGCCTGGTCTCCGACATTCCCGAATGTACAGAAGTCGTAGAAGATAAGGCATTGATTTTCAAAAAGTCAGATATAGAGGACTTGAAAGAAAAGATTCAGGATGCCTGTGATTATCCTGAAAAAGTTATGAAACTGAAACAACAGGCAGCAGATTTTGTCTGTAAGAAATACAACTGGGACGAGGTTGTAAGGGAAACGATGAAGCTATACAGGAGAAAATCATAGATGAAAGTGTTAATGATAAATAAATTTCTGTACGCCAACGGCGGTAGTGAAACATATATATTCAAGCTGGGGGAGGTACTGAAGCAGCATGGACATGAGGTTCAGTACTTCGGTATGGAGCATGAAGGCCGCTGCGTGGGCAACCGGGTCAATGCTTATACATCTGATATGGACTTCCACGGCGGCAGCAAACTGAGCAAGCTGACCTACCCGATCAAGACCATCTACAGCAAGGAAGCAAGAGTACAGCTGAGAAAAGTTCTGGACGACTTCAAGCCGGATGTCTGTCACCTGAACAATTTTAACTACCAGCTGACACCTTCCATCATTCTGGAAATCGTGAAGTGGCGCAAGGAGACCGGAAGGGATTGCAAGATCATCTTCACGGCACATGACTACCAGCTGGTCTGCCCGAACCACATGCTGAATAATCCGAATACTCACCAGAACTGTGAGAAGTGCCTCGGCGGCCATTTCGTGAACTGTATGAAAGGCAAGTGCATCCACGGTTCCACGGCGAAGTCTGCCATCGGCATGATGGAGGCTGAGTTCTGGAAGTGGAAGGGTACCTACAAGTACATTGATACCATGATCTGCTGCTCGGAGTTCATGAAGACCAAGATGGACAGCAATCCGCTGTTTGCGACGAAGACCGTGGCAATGCACAACTTCATCGACAAGGTGGAGTGGAAGGAAACGGAAAAGAAGGACTACGTCCTTTACTTCGGCCGCTTCTCGGAGGAGAAGGGTATCGGCACGCTCATCAAGGCCTGTAAAGAACTGCTGGATGTGCAGTTCATCTTCGCCGGTACTGGCCCGCTGGAAGAGACAGTAAATGGTATTAAGAACATCAAGAACGTTGGCTTCCAGAAAGGCGAGGCACTGGAAAAGCTCATCCGTGAGGCACGGTTCTCCATCTACCCGTCTGAGTGGTATGAGAACTGCCCGTTCTCCGTGATGGAATCCCAGATGTACGGCACGCCGGTGCTGGGTGCAAATATCGGCGGCATCCCGGAACTGATTCAGGTTGGCAAGACCGGCGAGCTGTTCGAGAGTGGTAATGCTGAAGATCTGAAGAAGAAGATCGAGAAGCTCTGGGGTGATAAGAAGCTGTGTGCGGAGTACAGTGCGAACTGTAAGGACATCAGCTTCGATACCATTGATGAGTATTACGAGAAAATTATGAAAGTTTATAGATAAAAAGAGAGATAGAGGTATTAAAAATGTCTAACACTAGCGAAAAGAAACTGAATGGTACGGTCATCGTCACTTATCGCTGCAACGCTCGTTGCTCCATGTGCAACCGTTATAAAGCACCTTCCAAGCCGGAAGAGGAAATCAGCATCGAGACCATCAAGAAGCTGCCGAAAATGTATTTCACGAACATCACCGGCGGCGAGCCGTTCATCCGCACCGACCTGAAAGATATTGTGCGCGAACTGTACAAGAAGTCTGATCGTATCGTTATCTCTACCAACGGTTTCTTCACAGACCGCATCGTTGATCTGTGCAAAGAGTTCCCGCAGATCGGTATCCGTATCTCTATCGAGGGTCTGGAGCAGACCAACAACGAGATCCGTGGTCTGCAGAATGGCTACCAGCGTGGCTACGGCACACTGAAGAAGCTGCGTGAGATGGGTATGAAGGACGTTGGTTTCGGTATGACCGTTCAGGACAAGAACGCACCTGACTTGGTTCCTCTGTACAAGATTTCTGACGAGATGGGCATGGAGTTCGCAACAGCATCTCTGCATAACAGCTTCTACTTCGTTGAGGCCAAAAACATCATCCACGACCGTCCTATGGTTGCCAAGAACTTTGAGAATCTGGTCAACGAACTGCTCCGCAGCAACAGTCCGAAGAAGTGGTTCCGTGCATACTTTAACCACGGCTTGATCAACTACATCTACGGCCAGAAGCGTCTGCTGCCTTGCGACATGAGTTTTGATACCTTCTTCATCGACCCGTATGGAGATGTTATGCCTTGCAACGGCACCAAGGATAAAGAGGTCATGGGCAACTTGAACAATCAGACCTGGGATGAGCTGTGGAACAGCCCTGAAGCAGAGAAGGTTCGTGCAAAGGTTCGCTGCTGCGACCGTGACTGCTGGATGATCGGTTCCGTCAGCCCGGCTATGCACAAGTATATCTGGAAGCCTGCTACTTGGGTTCTGGTACATAAGTTCAAGGCTCTGTTCACTAAGCATCCGTACAGCATGTATGAGCTGAAGATTTGCCGTGACTACCGTGATGGAAAAGTCACCAAAGAGGATTTGGATAAGTGCAGCACCTGTGATATGAACTGTGTGATCAACAACGGTCTGAGTGAAGCTTCTAAGGAGCAGCTGAAGCATAAGACCGGCGAGGAAATTGTGGACGCTGATATCGCACAGCAGATGGAGACGAAGTAAGAAATGATGTGGCCTAAAATGAGCAATATAACAGTTCTTACACCCGCCTACAATAGAGGAAAACTTCTAGAAAAACTATATGAATCCTTATGTGCTCAGGACTGTAAGGACTTTGAGTGGCTCATTGTAGATGATGGTAGTACAGATGACACAAGCGAGCGTGTCGAACAAATGAAACAGACGGCAGATTTCCCGATTTCTTATCATAGAAAAGAAAATGGCGGAAAGCACACGGCTCTGAATTATGCATATCAGTTTATAAAGACACCGTTAACGTTCATCGTTGACAGTGATGATTCTCTTACTAGAGATGCAATTTCTTATGTTAATGAGATTTATAAAAGGTATAAAAACGAGAGTGATCTTTGCGGTTTTAGCTTTTTGAGAGGGAAGCCGGATGGTGGATATCTGAGTACATCTGGTGTGCCACAGGATGGGATGAAAGAATCCTACGTTGAGTGCCGAATTAATAGAAGCATTGGTGGAGATATGGCAGAAGTGTGGTATACACACTGCCTAAAAGAATATCTGTTTCCTGAGTTTCAAGGCGAAAAGTTTCTAGGAGAAGATATTGTCTGGGTTAGAATGTCTGAAAAATATAAAATGCGATTCTTTAATCGCGTGATTTATATTTCAGATTATCTCGAAGATGGTTTGACTAATAACCGTAGAAAACACAATATAAAGTCCCCGAATGGATGCATAGCTAGAGCAGAGGCATTCTTGGACTCAAATGCTTGCATGAAAATAAGAATCAAATCAATGCTGCAGTATCAAATATACGGAAAGTTCGCTGGAAGAAAACGTGGTGAGCTTTTGAGTAATAGTAGTGACAAAATTTTATATTGTGCCCTTTTCCTTCCGAGTCAATTATTGTATGGAAAATGGAAACGAGATACAAAAGAATAATTATGTCTTGCAAATGCTCTAGTTAAAGCGGGATTGAGTAAGATGTGGAGAGGACAAGGATTAAGTAATGAAGAAGATAGCATATATTTTGCCGTATTTTGGCCATCTTCCCAAGGAGTTTGAAGTTGGAACGCCTATTGTCACAACAGACGTTCCACTGAATTCTACCTATATCAAAGAATATCAACTTGGCATTGCGAAGAAACAGTGGGATGAATCCGATTTGAATGATGTGGTTTCTAACAGTGAAATGTATATTGAAAACTGCATGAAATACAGATACAAACTTTCTACAAAACAAAGGGTAGAACAATTTTTAGAGATAGAAAGAGAAAGGCTTGACGATGGAAAAAAGTAAAAAACAATATTTTAATGAAATAAATATAATGCGTGGAATGGCTGTGCTTTGCGTCGTCATTGGACATTCTTTTAATCCGACAGAAACACCGACTATTTTGGGCTTTATAAAAAGTTTTGTTTATTGTTTTCATATGCCAGCTTTTTTCTTTATTAGTGGATTTCTTGAAGGCGAGAAAAGACGTAGCATTAGCGAAAAGAAACAAGCAATCGTAAAAAAAGCTAAGCGGCTGATGGTGCCGTATTTCTTTTTAACAGTGGTCACAGCCGTTCTTAAGCTATTATTTGGTGCATTTGCAAGGAATCCGCTTAATTATTCTACTCTTGCGGTAGATGTTTTAATTGGAAGAAATAATCCGAACGGCGGCCTTTGGTTTCTGTACGCCCTGTTTGTTATTTCTATTTTTGGAATCCTATTTGATACTATAAATCGCACAACTTTAACGGGTACTATGTTTGTACTATATATGCTAAACACTGTTGTCTTCAAACAGTCAGGATATGTTGTTGGTTTTTTCCTTAGTTACGCATGGATTTATTTTATGGGTGGTGCTGTGAGAAAGCATCTTTATGAAACAATAAAGAATTCCGAACTACTGATGTCAGTAAAAGGAATAGTGATAATAGCGGTTGTTTCTGTAGGATATATGATGCTTGCGTTTGTTAGGATCTATAAGTCTCAGTCTTGGATTTTGGCAACCGCAGTAACCGTTATTGGTGTCTTTCTGCTTTTTGTTATTGCCGTGCAGATTGAACATTACCATTGCGGAGAAAAGTTATGGATGTTGCTAGGCGATTATGGAATGGATATATATATGATTGGGTATTATGTGCAGCAAGCGATTTTTGTTATATGTGGAAAAATCTTAGGACTTGATTATTTAATATATGCTTGGCTAATGTTGATTTTTGGATTGATAGTTCCGATAATTCTGTCGAAATACATCGTTAGAAATAATCGAATTCTTTCAACGCTGATTCTTGGGAGGTGAAATGATGAATTATCTTATTTCTGCATATAGCGTGAATCCTTATAAGGGATCAGAGGATAGTATTGGCTGGAATTGGGTTTTACAGTATGAGAAAAACTATAAAGAAGGCGATAGAATAATCCTTCTTACCAAGAAATTCAATGAGAAGGACACAAGAAAAGGACTTGAAGAATTTAATATACAACATGTCGAATTAGTTATTGCTGATGTCCCTAATGCACTTAACTGGTTCAGAGAAAAGCATTCCGCTTTTCATCATATGTATTATATTTTATGGCAGCATTGGGCATGGCTTTGGGTTAAACATTCAGGAATCCGTTTTGACGTAATCCATCATGTTACTATGAATGATTACAGGATTCCAAGTGAGATGTATAAGGCTAAAGGTGCAAAGGTGATTTGGGGACCAATGGGAGGTGCTCAGGTAACACCAAGGCCATTGAAGGTCTATGAAAAGAATCAACTGGTTGCGAGTTTTAGAGAGTTTGTAAATAAGAGCTGTTCATGGAATCCCTTTTATAAGAAAGCACTGCGCTCATATTATAAGATATATTGCATAAATAATGAAACTCAAAAGCAAATTTCTCGCATCGTAGGAAAAGATGTGCCATTAATGCCGGAGTTGGCATTAAGAGATGAATACAAAAACCTTCCTATTCGGAAAGGAAACAACGATATTCTCAAAATCGTTTTTGTAGGAAGATTGATTGGAAAAAAAGGAATAGCTTTTCTTGTTGACGCTCTTTCTTTGATGCCTACCGATATGAATTGGGAACTCTTGATTTTTGGTGATGGCGATGATCATGCATTAATTGAAAAACAAATAGCAGATAGTGGTATTGGAAAAAATGTAAAACTAATGGGTAATCGCCCATTGAATCAAATTGCTGAAGCATATCAGCAGGCAGATGTTTTTGTTTTACCGAGTCTTAGAGAAACAAGTGGAAATGTGCTACTTGAAGCAATGGCATATGCAGTGCCAATTGTTGCGTTTGATACAAGTTTCTGTAGACTGCTAAAGGAAGTTGACTGTGGTGTATTTATAAATACGGAACAGGCACTTGACAACATCAAGGAAGACTATTGCAAAGCAATTGTAACATTAGGACAGGACAAAGAACTAGCAAAGCAGATGGGCATGAATGGTTATAAATATGTGAACAGTAAGCTAACATGGGATGAGAAGTATAGAATTATTGTTAACGATATGTAATTGTAGTACTGCTGTATGAAAAATACAGTTTAGCGCATCTATGAGGAGGATAAGATGAAGCAAACAGAAGAAAAAATTAAATTTAGTGTTGTACTGCCAATTTATAATGTGGAAAAATATCTGAATAGATGCCTTGATAGTGTCATGAATCAGACCTACAAAAAGATTGAAATTATTCTTGTTGATGATGGCTCTCCGGATAATTGCCCACAAATGTGTGATAATTGGGCAAAAGTTGATGATCGTATTAAGGTTGTACATAAAAAAAATGCTGGTCTGGGTGAGGCGAGAAATTCTGGCTTAGATGTTGCTACTGGAGATTATATTGCTTTTTTTGATAGTGATGACTATATTGATACAAGACTGTTTGAAGAATTATATACAGTCATAATTTCCGATAATCCAGATTTGATTGAATTTGGACATCATGACGTTGATAGACAGGGGAATATTACCAAAACATTTATTCCAAAAACACCATTGGAAAAGTATGAAGGTGAAGAAGTTTTATCAAAATTTTTACCAGAGTTAATTTGTACAGATCCTAAAACAGGAACAGCCAGTGACTTGTTAATGAGCGCGTGGAGTTGCTTATATAGAAGACAACTATTGGTAGAATGCAACTTCCATTTTGTCTCCGAACGAGAGTATATTAGTGAAGATGTGTATTCGCTAATGAAACTCATGCCGAATGTACATAGTGTTAGTGTTGTACAGAAGGCATATTATTATTATTGCGAAAATGACCAGTCGCTTACACATGTATATAAGCCGGATCGCTTTGAAAAGCTTGTCGCATTTCAACTGCATTTAGAAGAATTATGTGCATCAGATGTTTATAGCGATGAAGTGAGATACAGGATTAAAAGACCTTTTTTGGATAACTTGCTTGCTTGTATGAAAAGCGAAGTCAATTGTGTAAATGAAATTGGTGTTAAAGAAATCCATCGTTCGATTTCCAAAATGTGCGCAAATAAGATGGTTCAAGAAATTGTACGGTTGGTACCAGATGCTAGTTTTTCAAGAGCAAGAAGAATGATTCATTTTTGTATTAAACATAAGATGAGTTTCAGCACTATCGTGTTGATAAGGGCTCAACAATATTTAGGGAGATAAAAGCATGCGAAGAGAATTATTTATAGTTACACCATAGAAGTGCATATTTTGGATACTATACGCATGCATTGTGTTCTCTGTAGCGTATAGTTTGTTTGGTATTAGTCTTTCAACATTCTATTTGTGTGATGTTTTGAATTTGATGTTGCTTTACTTTGAAGCAAAGTATATTAAGGAGATTAAAAATCGATGCGCCCCTCTTCTCTATATTTTGATTGCACTTTTTCTGTTTTTAATGGTTGGCGCTGGAATTAATTATGTAAAACCGTTGCTCGTTTTTGGGGGAATAAGAAATCTCTGCCGCTATTTTATATTGTTTTTTGGAGTAATTCTTTTTTTTACACTTGATGATGTAGAAAAAGTGATTCGATTCTATTTTGCGACACAAATGTTTAATGTGCTTGTTGGTATATATAAATATTTTGTCCTTGGGCTTTTTAGCGATGATTTTGGAGGAGGAATTTTTTGGGGTGGTGGTGGCTTGAATCCATTCTGCCTGTTGCTTTTATGCTTTTACTCAAGTCTTTATTTTGCTAAAAAGACTACATTGCGCAATGGCTGAGGAAAAGATGATGTTAATGCTGGCGGTGTTATGCATTATTTTGTCAGCACTGATTAATCAATATGTTGAAAAAGGTCTTACAGTTAGAAAGCTAGGTATTCTAGTTGGTTTATTACTGGGTTTTGTGATTGTTATTAATTTGGTTGATCGTTTGGCTCCGGATATGCTGAATATTCTTTTTAATAAAAAGAATTTTATGGCTTATGCAACTGCAACTTTTGATGAGGGGTATAGAATTCCACGTGTCGGATCATTTCAAGTAATTAATAATTTATTCTTGAGAACTCCGATTAAAGAATGGTTTGGTTTGGGTATTGGTAATTGTGACACATCTGCATTTTCATTTTTACAGAGTGACTTTTACAGAGCTTATGGAGACTATAATTATCGGTGGTTTACAAATCAATGGACATATTTGGAATGCGGAATTGGTGGTTTTAGATTGTACGTGTTTTTCTTTATTACATTGATTATTACGTTGTTGGCAAAGTTAAAAAGGTATCCTAATGCGATTCGGCCATATATGATTGCAAGTGCTATTTTCACAGTCGCTATGATTTTTTTGATGTGGCACAGCTCAGCAATTCGAGTGGATACAGCTTATATAATTTATTTTGGAATGGCAATTGGTTTTGTAGCAATGCAGTATGATAGCAACGAAATTAAGGAGGATTGCTAAAGTGAATATAAAAAGCATTTTGAGAAAGACCGCTTATGGGTATAAGGCAGAATCATCATCTTATATTGAACACTTAAGATCGATAGGAATGAAAATTGGAAGCGATTGCATTATATATGTCCCGACAAAGACGCTAATTGATGAGCAGTATCCGTGGATGATTACGATTGGTAATCACGTTCGTATAACAGAGGGCGTTAAGATCTTAACCCATGATTATGCATGGTCAGTTTTAAAAACAGAAAAAGGAGCAATATTAGGAGCAAGTGGAACGGTGAAAATTGGGGATAATGTGTTTATCGGGATGAACACTGTTATAACCAGAAATGTTGAAATTGGTAACAATGTAATTATTGGTGCAGGGAGCGTTGTCACTTCTAATTGTGATCACAATGGCGTGTATGCAGGTGTGCCGGCAAAACGAATTATGTCAATAGATGAATATTATGAAAAAAGAGAACGGGCACAATTCAATGAAGCCAAAAAACTAGCTGTTGAGTATTTTGATAGATATGGAAAAAAACCCGGGAAAGAAGTGTTCCATGAGTACTTTATGCTATTTGAAACGGCTGAAGAGGCACAAAAAAATGATGTATTTAGAAATAAAATCGCATTATGCAAAAATGAACTGGATACTGTTGAATATATGCGTGCACATAAAGCAATGTTTTCTTCCTATGATGAGTTTATAGAAAAATGTTTTGAGAAATGTACTAATTGCGTAAAGGAACAAAGCGAATGAAGATTAAAATTTCAACAATACATGCTGTATTAGTATATTTACTTGTCTTTTTTTCAACAACATATATTTCATACAATCCTATAAGGTATTTCCTCCTTGTTGTAGTTGCAATGATGATAGCACCAAATATTAAGATTTTGTCTAGGAATACTTATCGAGGACTGAATGTCGGCATAGCCCTTTTTTGTATAGCGACACTGATTGTATCGTATATTAATAGGAATGGCTACACGGATAGGAATCCGTTTTTGGCAGCTATTGTTTTTACGGCAACATTAGTGGAATTTGTGTTAACAGTGGAAATGTTTTGTCAGCGAGAGGAAATGCAGAATCTAATTAAGGTTTTTTATCGAATGACCCTATTAGTTGTGATAGCTACCGATTTTTTGATACTGTTTACAACTATTCATCTACAATATGGAGGAAATGTGTTTCTTGTAGGAACAAAATTTCAAGTGGTTTATATGCATTTTTATCTTATTTCATTTTTCATTGCTGATAAAAATGTTAGACTGCGAACAGTTAGAGAAAGTTCACTTAATAATGCAATTCTAGTTTTATTTTTTATAATGACAATGACAATGTCTATAGAATTGGGGACAGCTACTGGTATAGTGGGTACTGTTGCTTTGCTGTTGTTTTTATGGCTGAATGAAAAAAATATTGGTTTCTTTTTAAACAGCAAGATTTTTTTTGTCGCTTTGATGGCAAGTCTGCTTTTTGCAGTGTTTGTTGAGATAATTCTTTCTAACAGTGTGGTTACATATATCATAACACAATTATTAGGTAAAGATGTTACATTAACATTTAGAACTGTGATCTATTCAATGCTTCCTAATATCATGAAGGGTCGCTGGCTTTGGGGATTTGGATATGGTACGGGGTATGAAGTGTTAATGAGGCATGGAATAGTAGATGCACAGAATGGTGTATTCGATTGGATACAGCAAATAGGAATTTTTGGAACGATGTTGCTAGTTATGTGGTTGTGTATTGCAATGAAACGACCGAAGAATGATTATAAGATAAACTACAGTGATGTCAGAGCGCTAACGGCTCTGATATATGTTTTTGTTTTGCTGGCTACAGTTGAAATAACATTTTCATCGGACTTTCTGGCAGCAGTTGTATTGCTTTACGGAATTAAAATGCAAAGAATTCAGGAAGGAGAAATGCTTAAATGACATGGAAAAAAAAGATAAAAAAATTATTACCTGATAAGATAGTGTATGGTTATGAAGTGATAAGAACTGCGCCAGAATACTTAAAGGCATTAAAGGTTAAGTCCCAAATTCCAGGTATTAAATTCTATTCGGACGAAGAAACAGTGTCATTAATTGTCAAGGAGCGGAAATCACTTAGCCGATTTGGGGATGGAGAGTTTATGTGGATGTCAGGTGAGAGTATGGTTTCCTTTCAAGACTATTCAGCTGAGTTTGCGAGCGATTTAACTTCGGCATTTAAAAGTGATAATGAAAACTTATTAGTTGGAATTCCTCACGGAGTGTTTGATTCATCCAAATGCAATCTTTATGCGAAAATGCATTGGAGAATTATTCGTGCCAATTTTCTTTCCCGACTAGTGAAATTTATGGATGTAAACAGGGTGTATAGTGATGCGAGCATAACAAGACCATATATTGATTATAGAGATAGAAATTATAGTGCCAAGATCTTCGATTTGTTGAAGAGAATATGGGATAAAAGAGATGTAGTTATCGTCGAAGGCGAAAAAACAAAATTGGGGATGGGCAACGACTTGTTTGATAATGCAACTTCTATAAAGCGGATTATTTGTCCGGCAGAAAATGCATATAGCAAGCTAGAAGCTATAAAATCTTCAATAAGATTGAATGTGGAAAAGGATACGTTGATTTTAGGTGCATTAGGACCTACAGCTTCTATTCTAGCGTCGCAGTTGTGTGATGAGGGATATCAATTTGTGGATATTGGACATGTTGATGTTGAATATATGTGGTATCTAAGACATGCAATTTTAAGGGAAACCATTGAAGGAAAGTATGTTAATGAGAGTGGCGTGAAAACTTGTTCAGATGTTTATGATAATGATAGCACATATATCAATTCCATCATTGATAGAGTCTTATCGTGATTAAAAAGTAATCTTTATGTGAAAGGGGGTAATCGTCAATGGGAAAATCAGTTTCAAGAAATTCGGCTTTTAGCATGATTAATAAAGGGTTATCCGTCGTTTTTCCTCTAGTGACGGTTTCTTATATATCGCGAGTTTTAGGAGCGGCAGGAATTGGAGAAGTTTCCTCAGCACAAAACTTGGCGACTTATTTTAGCATGGCAGCTGCGCTAGGAATCCCTTCTTATGGTGTAAGAGCAATTGCTCAATCAAAAAGAGATGAAAATAGTTGTAACAAAACTTTTTCGGAACTTTTTGCGATTAATTTAATATCCTCCATTATAGCAACCGTTGTATATCTGATCACCGTATTCTGTTTTAAGATTAATAATTCGAATACGGCACTGGCATTGATTTTCTCTAGTATTATCGTATTTAATGTCATTAATATTGAATGGGTTTATCAAGGCTATGAAGAATATGAATATATTATGATTCGTAGCTTTGTTATAAAAATAGTATCCCTTTTGTTGCTTTTTATTTTTGTCAGAAGAAAAAGTGATTTAGTTGCATATGCTTTTATTATCTGTTTCGGTAGCATTGGAAATTATGTTTTGAATTTTATCAATCTAAAAAGGTATGTGAAATTAAGCTTTTGCAATATCTCCTTGAAAAAACACATTAGACCTATTATGACGTTTTTCGTTTCTGTTATCGCCATTGAGATATATTCTTTACTTGATGTGTCAATGCTTACAGTGATGTCTAATGCTACAAGCGTAGGATACTATTCTAATTCTACGAAAATTGTTAAAGCTGCTGCAAATACGTTAACAGGTATTTCCGCTGTTTTGATGCCTAGATTTAGTTATCTTTTTAGCGAGGATAATAAAAGTGAGATAAAAAAGTTGTCAAGACAGTTTCTCAATGTAACTTTTTTAATATCTGTACCGTGTTGTTGTGGAATAATATTGGTCGCAGACCAAATTGTGGAAGTGCTTTTTGGCGTTGAGTTTTTGCCGGCTATTAGTACGATTAGAATTTTATCAATTCTTATTGTATTGATGCCATTGTCTGGTGGGGTTTTTTGTCAGCTGTTGCTCACCGCTGGTAAAGAAAAAAGTTATTTAGCTTGTGTCTTAATTGGAACAGTCGTCAATGCAGTATTAAATTACCTGTTAATTCCTACTCTTACACAAAACGGAGCTGCGATTGCCTCTGTCATAGCTGAATTTACTGTATCCATAAGCATGATTGTAGCAACAAGAAGAACGATTAAAGTCAATATGTGTTGTAGAGATGTTTTTTCAATATTAACATCAGCGTTCTTCATGTCGCTCACGCTTGTTTTATGCCATAGACTATTTTCTGGACAGGCTGTATGGATGAGACTGCTTGTTGAGATTGTGATAGCTATATTAGTGTATTTTTTTTGTGTGTTTATGCTGAAAAACAGTGCTTTCAGTAGAATTATCAGAATGATAAAAAAATAATACGATTTTTTTGATCGTGATTCTATGTGGAGGGATGTTAAAAATCGTGTCAATTTCGCTGCACATGGGAACAGATGTAGTGAGAGAAAACTTCTTATTGGTCATGGTAGTGGTAGCTATTACGATGGCAATATGCAGTATGGCATATGAGGCTGTTGTAAGAGTTGCGCCATGGATGGTGGGAAAGAAAAAAGTAAAGGAATAACGAAAAATGGGAAAGTATTTCGGAACTGATGGCTTCCGTGGTGAAGCCGGAATTACATTAACCGCCGACCATAAGTACTCGGGGTCAGACCCCATGAAGAAGAAATGATTTTTTTCTAAAGAAACTATAAACGAAAACGAGAACATAGGCTACTGGCGCTGCTCTAATAATTACATAAAATTTTGTGGAAGGCACATTGGGCGCTACAAGGTATGGAAAGGAGAATTATGAAAACAACATTACTTATCATGGCAGCTGGTATTGGCAGCCGCTTCGGAACAGGGATCAAGCAGCTGGAGCCGGTGGATGATGCGGGGCATATTATTATGGATTATTCCATCCATGATGCGCTTGAGGCTGGCTTTAACCATGTGGTATTTATCATCCGTAAGGATATCGAGCAGGAGTTCAAAGAGGTTATCGGTGAGCGTATCAAAGCTATCTGCGCTGCCCATGATGTGACGGTGGATTATGCTTTCCAGGACATTAACGATATTCCGGGGACTCTGCCGGAAGGCCGTACAAAGCCGTGGGGAACTGGTCAGGCCGTGCTTGCAGCGAAGAAGGTCATCAAGACCCCGTTCATCGTCATCAATGCAGATGATTACTATGGCAAAGAAGGTTTCAAGGCTGTTCATGAGTATCTGGTGAATGGCGGCAAGTCCTGTATGGCAGGTTTTATGCTGAAGAACACGCTGTCTGATAACGGTGGCGTGACTCGCGGTATCTGCAAGATGGATGAGGATTGCAACCTGACCGAGGTCGTGGAAACGAAGAATATTGTAAAGACCGCAGCTGGAGCAGAGGCAGAAGGAATGGCTGTTGATGTTGATTCTCTGGTTTCTATGAATATGTGGGGCTTAACTCCTGATTTCCTTACAACGCTGGAAGAGGGATTCAAAGAATTCTTCGAGAAGGAAGTGCCGGGTAATCCACTAAAGGCAGAATATCTGATTCCTATCTTCATTGGTGAACTGCTGGAGCAAGGGAAGATATCTGTGAAGCTTCTGAAAACAAATGATACATGGTATGGCATGACCTATCATGAGGATGTCGCAGCAGTAAAGGATAGCTTCAAGAGGATGCTGGAGAACGGCGTGTATAAGACTGACCTGTTCAGCGATCTGTAAACGACGATGAAAGAAACGATTGATTTACTCGGAAAGATCCTCACAAACATCCTGACTGCTCTCTATGAGCCGTTTGGATTCTCGCTCCTTCTTTCCTTCCTGGCAATGTTTTTCTACCTGTATGCATATGAGCCTGCTGCAGCAGGTAAAGGATGGAAGAGCGCCATAGTGACATGGTATCAGAAATTCAAAGAGAGCGTGTTCTTTCGGAAGTTGTTTCTGTTGTTTTTTGTGACTTCGATGATTTTATTCCGAACACTATTGAACCGTAATTTGTGGATGAATCCGTTATCCAAGGTCATGGGTGGCTGGGGCATCTGGGAGACGGTGAACGGCGAGCAGAAACTTACAACTGAGTGCATAGAGAATGTGATTATGATGGTGCCGTTTAGTTCGGTAGTGATGTGGACATTCAAAGAAAAGACAGGAAACGGCTGGAAGAAGATATTGTGGTATAGCGGGAAGATAGCGTTCATCTTTTCGGTAAGCATTGAGATGCTGCAATTATTGCTTAGATTGGGTACATTTCAGCTATCGGATATTTTCTACAACACAGTAGGTGGAGTGCTCGGCGGTTTGGTGTACTATGTGACGATGAAGGCAAGAATGGTCTTAAATATGTAACCTCCATGCCTGGACTTCAACAGCGGCTTCAGGTAGCACACATAGAGCTTTCACCGCAGACAAAGAAGGAGCTGGATGAGAGATTTGTCCTGATCTATACAGGGCAGAGGCGTCTGGCGAGAAATCTTCTCCGTGATGTGGTGGGACGCTATGTGGGCAATGAACCGGACAGTCTGTTTGCGTTGGAGGAGATCCAGAAAACAGCAGTACTGATAGATTGCTGCACAATCATACTTATTCCTGTATCTCTCAAATGCGGAGATACAGGAGTAATTTACAGGCTCTTTTTCTTGTCCATCCGGCAGCGTCTATCCAGGTGGCGGTTGATCAGAAGCAGGAATACAATTGTTGAGAGGACAGAAGAGATTCCGTCAGCAACAGGTTCTGCGAAAAAAGCCGCTTTTGCACTAAAGAAAGAAGGCAGGACAGCTGCACTGATCACAAAAAGAGATTTTCTGGTAACGGAGAGCGCAAGTCCTGTCTTTGGACATTCCAGGGCAGTCAGCCCGTCTACAAAGACATACTGGAAGCTTAGCGGAATGATCATCAGTGTATAGGTACGGATGACCCAGACAGAGAATCTGATATACTGTGGATCAGTGGTAAACAGAAGAACAAAGTACCGGGGAATAAACCGGGAGAGAAGGAACATGATGGTGGTAAAGATAAGCATTACTCCCAGAATGTTCCTTTCTGCGTCCTTGACCCTGTTTACGCATCTGGCACCGTAATTGTAGCTCAGGATTGCCTGTGTACCTCCGCTGATCCCGATCATAGGTGAGGTGATCAGAAGCAGATAGCTTTGAGCAATGGTGGCACAGGTGATCAGCATATCGCCCTGGGAAGCACCACCATATTTCTGGAGCACTGTATTCATAAAGATCAGGATCAGGCTGTCTGTGGCCAGGATCAGAAAAGGAGAAAATCCCAGGGAAAGGATTTTCCTTATGACTTTTAAGTTGTACTGTCCGAAGGTAATCTTTACAGGAACCTTTTTTCCCAATAAGAAGGTCATTGCAAAGATGCAGGAGAGTATCTGCGAAATAACGGTTGCAATGGCAGCACCGGAAATTCCCATATGAAAACCAAAAATAAAAATCGGGTCTGACAGGATGTTACATCCTGCGCCGATCAGTACGGTAAACATTCCCACAAGGGGGAATCCCTGACAGTTGATAAAGTAATTAAGCCCTGTAGCCATCAGTGCGAAAAAGGTACCTGTTGTATAAATAGTCAGGTAGGTATTGGCAAAGGGAAAAGTAGCCCCACTTGCGCCAAACAACATAAGCAGCTTATTTTTTAGCAGAAGAAAGCTGACAGTCAGCAGAACAGAAAAAATACTGAGCATCAGAAAAGAATTTGCCAGTACCTGTTCTGCTTTTTTGTGATTCTTTTCGCCCATTCGGATTCCCATGGTAATGGAACCTCCGATTCCTACCAGGGTGCCAAAAGAAGTGAGAAGTGTAACGATAGGACCGCATATGCCTGCACCTGCAAGAGCCAGTGCGCCATTTTCGGAAATATGTCCGATATACATCCTGTCAATAATACTGTAAAGTACATTGACAAATTGCGCGGTCATAGAAGGGATGGCAAGCTGGAGCACCAGAGTGCGTACGGGTGCCTTGCCAAGATTTGCTGTTGTGTTCATTTTAATTTTCCTTATCCATTCGACAGGGACTGCCGCACTTGCATGTGCAGCAGCCCCTGTATATTAATCATTGTCAATTTTAACAGATATGGACAGAAAAAGCTATGATTTTTGAGATATTGTCCTTGTAAAAGATATTGAGAATAGCCTCTCGGGGTCAGACCCCATGAAGAAGTGGAATGAATAAGTAGAATTCTGTAGTTGCTATGTTCCCTCAAAAGATATATACTTAAATTACAAATAAAAGCTGGTCAAGGGAGAGACTTATGGATGTGAAAGACAGTATTTCTGTAACACTAAAGACGATAGATGGAAAAGAAACGAAAGATCAGTCAGCAAAGAATATTTTTTCATATAAACCAATTATGAGTAATATTCTAAAATATACTGTAGAAGAATATAGAGACTGCTCCCTGGAAGAAATTATGAATTGTATAGAAGGTGATACGATTCAGACAGGAACCGCGTTGGTAGAAGAGGATATGGCAAAAACCATACGTGGAGAGGATACAGAATTTCATACGACAGATGAAGCACCAGCAGCATTTGATATTCTGTTCCGTTCTTTAAATCCAAAAGCAGAAGGAAAGCTTCTGGTAAATCTTCATATTGATTTTGAGATACAGCACAATTACACACCGGGTTATCCGGTTGTAAAAAGAAGTATATATTATGGCTGCCGTAAATTGTCTGCACAATTAGATAAGATAGGGGAAAATGGAAAAGGATATGGTCATTTAGAAAAAGTGTACAGTATCTGGATCTGCCTCGATAATATTCCCAGGAAACTGGAAAATACCATATCATATTATAAGATGCATAATTACAAAAATGAGGGAATCAAAGACAAAGAGTTCCGAATTGATTCCAGGGAATCAGATCTTTTGGAGATTATAATAGTACGGCTCGGTGGAGAAGGACAGGAAGAAAAGGGACTTTTGGATCTCTTATATGGATTATTTTCCGGAAACCAGAAAAAAGTATTATCATATATTCCAGATTCGGATAATCAAGTTCGTCAGAAGGAGGTGTCTGATATGTTAAGTATGATTTCTTATGCAGAGGAAAATGGAATAAAAAAGGGCGAAAAAAAAGGTGAAAAAAAGGGTGAAAATCGATTAGGAGCACTTATAAATATTCTATTAAAGAATAAACGTTATTCAGATGCTGAGAAAGCATCTGAGGACGAGGTGTATCGTGAACAACTATATAAAGAATATAAATTATAGAAATGGGTGGTTATTTTGAAAACTCCGGGGACTTAAATTTTCGACGACTGGTGATGTTCGAAAGGGTGCTCGTTTCAATCGGAATTGGAGTCTGCATCCTATGAAGTCCAGGTTTTAGTTTTTGCCATTCTAAAGATAGTCTCAGCATATTGTGCTTTTGTCAAGGACATTGAGGTCAGACCGTGCGTCCAGCAAAGGGCATGCAATCCGACAGGTGGAAATCCTGCCAAATAAGCTGTTAACCAACACACAGCATTTGAAGCGAGTCTTGGGTGTGTTGCAGTAATGTAACGTGCTAAGCGTAGACAGCAAGGTAGTAGGGATAGCTATTGAGCACCGAAATCCCAAGTATTTCCAGAGTGCCGACTCTGTGGTCTGAGGGGAAGGCAATATGTGGGTTTATCGATACGGTGAGATTTCACACAGCTCTGCGGTGTCGGAAGGAACTATTCATGCTATACAAGGATTGTACGTCAACTGGAGAGAGCCTATACTTTCTCTATTTTAGAGAAAAGAAATGGAGTATGTGGTGAAATTGCCGAAAAAAGTAAAATGAGTGTATGTGATTGGATAGAACAGCAGCAGGAAATTATGGAGAAAAGGAGTAATCATTATGGTATACATGTAGAGCTTAGATGCCAGTGGGCTGATTATATCCTTGTTTCTATTATGAATGTGCCAGGATTTTGTTGAAACGGACATCGGGTATAGATGAAAAATGCAAAGAGGCAATAATTGCAGCGGTCAAGAGAATTGCTGACAGGGATTTGGCGTTGTGGGAGCGCTGGGTACAAAGAAAGGAACATAATACAAATTGGCAGCAGCTTCTTTTTAGTGTTCTTTCTAAAGTCAGCAGAGAAGCGCTGAAGCGTTTTGCACAGACAATCAATCTGGATATGATGCTGCAGAATCATAAAGAGGATATTGTGGCTTGGGAATTTGAAAGGTTATCGGATACATCAAAAAAATATATCTTAGAAAATATAAGTAAAGATATTTTGGAGAATTGGAATTTATTGTTCGAGAAAAAGAAGAAAAAACATGAGAATTTAAGAGAAATATGGTTTTCTGGTTACTTTAGTTTAATTTTGAATTCTCTTCAATATGATTTGAAAAATAAGGAGGAGTGGAAACTTAGTTTTTTAAATTACGAAAAAATATTAGAAAAAGATATGTATGCATGGTATGAGAAAACGACACATATGTGTTGCGCTTTTTTCTATGATATAACGCAGATATTTTATATTGTACTGGCAGGGCAGGAAAAGCAGATTATAGAGGCGGATGAAAGCGTGACTCAAAGTATCAGGAAGATACAGTTATTTATACGGTGGCATGAGGATTATTGGAAGGATCATGTTAAACAAAAAATAGAACTGGAACATAGACTAGAGGCGATGTTGTAGATTTAAGTGGAAATTCATAACCAGTAAAGGACAAAGGATGAATATTTTAATAGTAGGAAATGGATTTGATTTGGCACATGGTTTGCCCACGAAATATGCGGATTTTCTGAAGTTTATAGATTTTTTTTACAAGCATAAGGCACAAGAAAGTTCAAGATTAGAATTGATTGCGGGAGAGGATATCAATTGCTATAAGTATTTTACAGACTTATTTAACAGTAAACAAGATTCTGAATTTGATCAGTATTTATATGATCAATCAAGAAAAACAATTCATGAGTTAAGTGATTTGTGCAAGGATAATGCATGGATTAAATATTTTTCAGAGGTGTATAAAAGCAGAGAGCAAAAAGGAAAAGACGGGTGGATTGACTTTGAAAGTGAAATTTCCCTGATTATACAGACATTCAACAGTGTAAGCAGGGATATACAAGAGACCATACAAAAGGGAGGCGTAGGAACGGTGCTTTCACAAAGGCAATTAAACGTTCTTGCACTATTTTTGGAAAAGATGGATAGTTCATCAGGAATGGCGACCCATGTCTGGAAAAAAGAAGAAATTGACTCTTGGAAACAGAAACTTTTGGAGGATCTGAATAAACTTACACGTGCACTTGAAATTTATTTCTCAGATTATATTGAGAATTTTATGTTGGGAAATGGACTGCCAGATATAAAAAATTTGCCATATTTGGACAAAATCTTATCGTTCAACTATACATGTACATATCAGGGAATATATGGAAAACATCAGTTTTTGGAGTTTGATTATGTGCATGGAAAAGCTGATTTAAGGAATGATATCCAATCTACAAATATGGTGCTTGGAATTGATGAATATCTGGAAGGAGATGTGAGAGATAAAGACCTCGAATTTATAGAATTTAAGAAATTTTTTCAAAGAATACATAAGGAAACAGGGGGCTTATATGAAGGCTGGCTTGAGGAAATTCGGTCTGAGAAAAAAATATACGAAATATCAGCAATCGTTAAAGAAAATGGAACAGTTAAAAAGCACCACAGAGTAGTCAAGTATCATAAAGTTTTTATATTTGGACATTCATTAGACGTTACAGACAAAGATATATTGAGGAAATTTATTTTAAATGATAATGTCAAGATAATAATTTTTTATATGGATAAAGATGATTATAAAAAGAAAATTGTTAACCTGATAAAAATTATAGGACAGGATGAAGTGATAAAGAGAACGGGTGGAAAAAATAAAGCAATAGTATTTCAAAAGATAAATAACATGCACATGGAGACCTGACTTTAATAGTGGATATATACGATCAATGGAGTCGTTACTGTTCATGGGGTTAGCTGGACTTGAGAAAACCGATACTTTCGAAACTCCTAAATCCACTTTTTACGGATAAGATGATTTAAGCGTCAAACTCCCTTTTTACCGAATTTAGTCACGATATAATATTGCTGTAATATATGAAGCGAATATACTAAATACAGTATCCTTGGTTATTAAATGACCCTTTTGACGCTCTAATCATAGTAGAAAAGCAATTGACATATTCGTGGTGGCAAGTTAATATAATATTAACAACAGGCAACATAAGAAGCAGACTTTGATGGCGCTGAAGATTCGGAAGTTGTTCAATACAATGGGAGATAATTGTATTATGCGGGACGTTGATGATTATATCAGCAGTATAACTGGGAACAGAAAGATATCTGAAGAATTGGGAGAGCGGTTGATTAAAAAAGCCAGTATGTCAGGGAAAGGATAGTATTAACCCTGCCGGTTTCAAACCGACAGGGTATTTTTTTGCCCATTTCAGAACAAAAAACCTTGAAAAAGGACAAAAAATCTGTTAAAATAAGAACAATAAGTTCTGTAAATCAAAAATACGAATAAATCAATACAAACAGGGAATAATAATCATAGACATATTCCTTTATTTTTTACATTAGAAAAGCCCAAAATGTTCTTTTTAAAATCGTAGAGTATCACACTCTATGAAGTGATTTCTTTTAAATTCAATAATTCGCAACTACAAATAATTTTACATAATGCAACATATTTTGTCAATATTTCCAAGAAAATCAATTAAATTCTATGCTTTTTCAATAAAGTATATCTATATTAACATTCGCTTTTGTTAACTTTTTAAAGAGGTTCGTTCATCAATTCGCTATATAGGGCTAAAAAGCTTAGCTCATTCATCGTAAAATTATCGTCATACGAATATCGAAAGGAGAATTATCAGTATGCCAAGAAAAGGTGAAAATATTTACAAGCGAAAAGATGGACGTTGGGAAGGCCGATACATTAAAGCACGGTCACAGACCGGAAAAGCTATTTATGGATATGTATATGCTCCAACCTATAAGGAAGTAAAACAAAAACGCAGTCAGGCTATTATCCACATTGAATCCAACCCGCCTACCAGCAGACAAGTCTCCCAAAGTACAATGCCACCCTGTTTTATCAGAAAATTAGCAGATGACTGGCTCGATTCAATACAGGCGCAGATAAAGAAATCTTCCTATGTGAAATATAATAATATTATTCATTCCCACATTTTACCGGAATTTGATAATGCTCCGCTAAACGAACTGACCTCGTCACGAATACAGAAGTTCTGTGAGGATCTTCTTGATCATGGTGGAATTTCCGGAGAAGGGCTTTCGCCTAAGACTGTGGCAGATATTCTTTCACTGATGCGAAGCCTGCTCAGATATGCCCAGATACAGGGCTATCAGCCGCCGAGTACAGGAAAGGAAATCATTATCCGACAGACTGCGCCAGATACTGTAATCATCTCACGTTCTGCGCAGGAAATCCTTTGCAGATATCTTTATGCAAATATATCTGAAAGAAATATAGGAATCTTGTTATGTCTTTTTACAGGAATGCGGATCGGTGAGATTTGTGCCTTAAAATGGGAAGATATTTCATTTCAGGAGAAATCCATTTATGTGCATAAAACAATGCAGAGATTGCAGATTCCTGAATCTACTTCCCAAAAGACGCATATTACAGTCACATCACCCAAAAGTAAATGTTCAATCCGTACAATTCCTATTCCGGATAATCTTGTCCAACTCATCCAACGAGAATTTCCCAATCGTCAGGGGTATGTTCTTGCATCTCCTGATGAAGAATATATAGAACCACGTACCATGCAGAATTATTTCTGTTATGTACAAAGGCAATGTGGTCTGACTCCTGTAAACTTTCATGCATTGAGACATACATTTGCCACGCGGTGTATAGAGCTTGGCTTCGATGTCAAAAGCCTGAGTGAAATCCTGGGGCATGCCAGTGTAAACATTACCATGAATCGATATGTACATCCTTCCATGGAACTTAAACAACAGAATATGCAAAAGCTTTCTGCTCTATTAGCAGTCATGTAATTACCGTCAAAAATCCCCGGAATTTCTAAAAATAAAGGAATTCCGGGGATTTTTTCGTATAGTGTGATACTCTGTGAAATTTGTCGAAAATGAGGTGACTTTCGTCATGTGGTTTATGTATGAGTACACAGAAAATGAAATCACAGAACTTAACCAATCTTATGACACCAGACTGTCAGAGGAAGAGAAGAAAAAGATATTTATACCTACTTACGACTGCATGAAGAAATATCAGGGCTCCTGGCATATGGAACAGAAACCGGCATTCAAAAATTGTTTTCTTATCGAATGCAGAGACAGAAATGATTTGGCAGATATGCTGCACAGGCTACAATGCGCTGATATTTTTGCAGAGAATATCACAGCAAATGCCATAGCCTTACTTCCTGAGCAGGAAGTATTTTTACGGAATCTGATGATGCCGGAAACGAAAAAGATCTCTATGTCAACAGGATACATCAAAGATGGAAGAACCTATGTGACTAAAGGTCCGCTGCAGGGAAGGGAAAAAATGATCAGCAGGATAGATCGGCATAAAAGGCTGGCAAAGCTGAGATTTGCAGCAGGGAACACAGACAGAGAATTATGTGCAGGGCTTGAGATTATTTCAAAAAGCTGAGCATATAAAATCAATAAACCTGCATCAGAGGAAGAGAAAGCGAATGAAGGAGAACAATGCGATGAGGAACAAAACAGAACCCGAAGTCAGAGTCTGTAGCAGAGACTGTGGCTTGTTTGTGTTAGGAAAATACAAAAGAGACAGCTATAAAGAATAAACAGCTAAAAAATTAAAAAAGATGACATAACAATAAAAAGAAAAGGTTTTAGGGAATAACAAATGAGTGAAGGCAACAAAAAAAACAAGCGAAAAATAGAACACTGGGAACTGGTGTCCCTGTTGTTAATGATATATGACTTTATAGCAATTCTGGTATCTTACCTTGCCGCATTGTGGCTCAGGTTTGACTGTAGATTTGATGGCATCCAGAAAGATTACATACAGACTTATTTTCGCACTGCATGGATTTATGCGGCGTTCTGTATAGTTGTGTTCTGGTTTCTTCGTCTTTATAAAAGCATATGGAGATTTGCCAGTTATACAGAACTGATCCGAGTGATCATTGGAACCGTACTTACAGGAGTAATCTATTTCATTGGCGTGACAGTTTGTGTGGAGAGAATGCCGGTTTCCTATTATGTATTCGGTATTATCATCCAGTTCTGTCTGACATTGGGAGTTAGATTCGCATATCGCTTTGTTTTACTTCTTAGAGGAAGAAGAAATGAAAATGTACCCTACGAAAAGAGAGTTATGCTGATTGGTGCCGGAAGTGCAGGTCAGATGATTTTCCGCGACATCAAACATGCCAAGGAAACCAGTGAGAAGGTCTACTGCTTCATTGATGACAATGAGAATAAATGGGGCAGATATATTGATGATGTTCCTGTGTTTGGCGGCAGAGAGCGCATCATGGAAGCAGTTGCGAAATTTGGCATTGAAAAGATTTATGTAGCCATTCCAAGTGCCAAACCTGAGGACAAAAGAGAAATCTTAAGGGTCTGCAATGAGACAAATTGCGAACTGATGAATCTGCCGGGAATGTATCAGCTTTATACAGGAGAAGTTTCCGTGAGCAAAATGAAACCGGTCCAGATAGAAGATCTCCTTGGCAGAGATCCTATCAAGACGGATATGGGTGAGGTTTTCAGATATATTACAGGAAAGGTTGTTCTGGTTACTGGCGTTGGTTCCATTGGCTCCGAATTAGCCAGACAGATTGCAGCACATGATCCGAAACACCTGATTTTATTTGATATTTACGAAAATAATGCCTACGACATTCAGCAAGAACTGAGAAAGAAATATCCAAATCTGAAGTTGGATACCATTATCGGTTCCGTCCGTGACAGCAGAAAAATCTTCAAAGTATTTGAAGACTACAGACCGGAAATCGTATACCATGCAGCAGCGCATAAGCATGTACCGCTTATGGAAGACAGCCCATGCGAAGCAATTAAAAATAATGCAATGGGCACATATAAGACAGCATATGCGGCAATGGCTCACGGATGTAAACGATTTGTACTGATCAGTACAGATAAGGCGGTAAACCCGACAAACATCATGGGTGCTTCCAAACGTCTCTGTGAAATGATCATCCAGGCATTCGATCATAAGATTAAAGAAGGAAAAGCGTATGAGATTCCACAGCTCTTTACGCATGGTATGGATGAAGTGATTGGCGCACCGAATGTACTGGAAGGTTTAAAGACAACACAGACAGAGTTTGTGGCAGTGCGATTTGGAAATGTACTGGGAAGTAATGGCTCTGTGATTCCGCTGTTTAAGAAACAGATTGAAGCTGGTGGACCGGTTACAGTTACACATCCGGATATTATCAGATATTTTATGACAATTCCGGAGGCAGTAAGTCTGGTGCTTCTTGCCGGAACATATGCGAAAGGTGGAGAAATCTTCGTGCTGGATATGGGAGAGCCGGTGAAGATTGATACGCTGGCACGGAATCTGATCAGACTATCGGGGTATACCGGATGTGGATATTAAGTTGACATATACGGGGCTTAGACCGGGTGAGAAGTTGTATGAAGAGAAGTTGATGGCGGAGGAAGGATTGAAGAAGACGAAGAATGATCTGATTCATATTGGGTGTCCGATTCCGTTTGATATTGAAGAATTTTTGGAGCAGCTGGAAGGGCTTCTGGAAGCTGCTTATAAGAATAAAGATGATATAAAAGAACGAGTACAGAAAGTAGTAAGTACTTATCATCCGGTATAAAACAATAAAACAGATAGTGAGGAGTGAAATACAATGGCCAGTGAAGAAACCAGAACAATGATAGCGAAAAGAAATATTCCTTTTAGTCCACCGGATATCTCGGAATTAGAAATAAATGAGGTCGCAGAAGCTCTTCGCTCCGGTTGGATCACAACCGGACCAAGAACAAAAGAACTAGAACGCAGATTAGCAGAATACTGTCATACATCTAAAGTAGTCTGCTTGAATTCGGCTACGTCAGCAGAAGAGTTGAACTTCAGAATTTGTGGTATCGGAGAAGGGGATGAAGTAATCGTTCCGGCTTATACATATACAGCTACGGCATCTGCAGCCATTCATTGTGGAGCAAAGGTTATCTTTGTGGACAGTCAGAAAGATAACTGTGAAATGGATTATGAGAAGGTTGCTGCGGCTATTACTGAAAAGACAAAAGCAGTTGTAGCTGTTGATTTGGGTGGCATTATTTGTGATTACGATAAATTATACGCAGTAGTAGAAAGCAAAAAAGAACTGTTTAGAGCTAAAGAAGGTGACAGTCTTGGAGCAAGAATTCAGCAGACAAAAGGCAGAGTACTTGTTTTCGCGGACTGTGCACATGCTCTGGGGGCAAGCAGAAATGGAAAGATGGCTGGTGAGTGGGCTGATTTTACAGATTTTTCATTCCATGCAGTGAAGAACTTTACCACCGCAGAGGGTGGTGCTGCTACATGGCGTGACATTCCGGGTATCGACAATGAAGAAATCTATAAACAGTATCAGTTATACAGTCTTCATGGTCAGAGTAAGGATGCCCTGGCAAAAACACAGCTCGGTGCATGGGAATATGATATTGTTGGGCCATGGTATAAATGCAATATGACGGATATTATGGCAGCTATTGGATTGAAACAGCTGGAGCGTTATCCGGGATTACTTGAAAGAAGAAAAGAAATCATTGCAAAGTATGATGGAATGTGTGATGAACTTGGAGTGAAGCACTTAGTTCACAGCGGAGGAAACTTCCAGAGTTCTAACCATTTATATCTGACCAGGATATTTAAGAAAGATGGCACTCCTATTTCAGATACTGAGAGAAGAGAGATGATCATTAAGCTTGCAGAACGTGGAGTAAATACAAACGTACATTACAAACCACTTCCGATGATGACCGCATATAAAGCAATGGGATGGGATATCAAAGACTTCCCGAACGCATATGCATATTATGAGAATCTGATTACACTGCCACTTCATACGAAGTTGAGTGATGAAGATGTAGAGTATGTGATTGAGAACTTTAGGGATGTGGTTGAGGAGTATATATAAAAAAAGAGAAGGCTTATTCTGCGTTCTATTTGGCACTTATATTGCAGGTGTTTTATGGCTTACATTATTTTCGAGAATAGGGAATGATTATACAGAATTTTTATATCCGTTTTACTCTTATGTGGAGATTTTAAAAGGGAGTAAAAGATTTTTTCTTGAAAATATTGGAAATCTAGTTCTGTTTATGCCACTTGGCATTATGTTGAAATTTGTCGGAATAAAATCACTAAAAAGAGCGGCAATGATTGGGTTTGTAAGTTCGCTTTTTATTGAAATTTCTCAAGCTGTTTTTTCTCTTGGAATATTTGAGTGCGATGATCTCATGCATAATACAATAGGAACAATATTAGGATATTGTTTCATGAAAAAAGTGTGTTGGGATTTTCAAATTAATTTAAATAGAAAGACAACAAGATTAGTATTGTTTTCGCTTGTTATATGTGCAATCATCCCATTTGAATATCAAGAAGCCGAATATCAAAAAATGGTGAGATTGGCAACGCTACATAATCGTAGTGATGGAACGAAGAATCTGCTTGTTCTTAATGGTAAGAGTGGGAATGCTTGGAACACAAATGTGCAGATAAAGTTTCTCAATGACGGAAGGATTCATATAAAAGGGAAATCTGACAGGGTGTCTTGGTGGCCAATTGGGCAGGTGACTCTTGAACCAGGTAACTATTCGTTTTCTGGTTTGACTGGTGTTGAAGAACGTACGGTAGGATTAGAACTTGAAGCATCTGGTGAGCGTTTTGCACCAGATGTAGGTCCAAATGAGAATGTGAGATTTACATTGATGAAAACTGCAGAACTGATGGTTTATGTAGTTGTATATGATGGATGTGATTGTGATGTGATTGCTGCACCAGTACTATACAGAGAGGAATAAAGCTAAATGCTTAAGAAATGGGAAGATTTACCTGATTTCATGAAAAACGATGAGGTCAGACCATATTATGATTCATTAAAGAAAAAACAAATAAGCCTTATTCTTAAAAGAATGATGGATTTAGTTGGAGGAATCTTTCTTCTGATTTTACTGGCTATACCAATGTTGATTATTGCTGTATGGATTAAGCTAGACTCAGAAGGTCCGGTGTTTTATCGACAGGAAAGAATTACTACATATGGGAAGCATTTCAAAATTCACAAATTTAGAACAATGGTCAGCAATGCCGACAAGATTGGTTCTGCTGTGACAGTTGGAAATGACAGTCGTATTACGAAGGTCGGAGCTAAGCTTAGAGGCTGTAGATTAGATGAACTGCCACAGGTTTTAGATCTTATTTCAGGAAATATGAGTTTTGTTGGAACCAGACCAGAAGCTGTGAAGTATGTTAACAAATATAAACCGGAGTATATGGCAACGTTGCTTCTTCCGGCAGGAATTACCAGTGAAGCAAGTATTCGATATAAGGATGAAGCTGAATTATTAGATGCAGCAGATGATGTTGATCGAGTTTATGTGGAAGAAGTACTTCCAGGAAAAATGAAGTATAACCTTCAAAGTATTAAGAAATTTTCTTTCTTGGGAGAGCTAGTTACAATGTTTAGAACTGTATTTGCAGTACTTGGAAAGGAATATGAATGATGGAAATGTCTGGATGGAGAGCCGTATTTGAAGCAGATATGTATCGATATGGAGCTTCTAAAGTAGATAAATATATAAAAAAGTGGAATTATTTTTTTAGACGATGCCAATATGCAAGTGGGGGGAAAAAAATTATTTGGCATTTTTTGTTGTTAAAACATGGCGCAAAACATGGAATTGAAATAGATTATCCAGTTAAGATTGGTAAAGGATTATTTATCGCACATCCATACGGAATAACAATTAATGATAAATGTATTATAGGAATGAATTGTAATATCCATAAGGGAGTAACTATTGGCCAGGAAAATCGAGGAAAGAGACAGGGAACTCCTATAATAGGGGATAATGTTTGGATTGGGATGAATGTGACAATAGTCGGAAATATTAAAATTGGTAATGATGTATTAATAGCACCAAATACTTATTTAAATTGTGATGTACCAAGTCACTCGATAGTCTTGGGAAATCCGGCGAAAATAATTGTTAAAGATAATGCAACTAAAGAGTATATAAATAATATTGTAGGAGACCAGCAATTATGATAGATGGATTAGTATCAATTATTATGCCATCATGGAACACTGAAAGATTCATTGCAGAGACAATTAAGTCTGTTATTAATCAGACATATACAAAGTGGGAGTTACTTATTGTAGATGATTGTTCTACAGATAAGACAGATGAGATTGTAGCTTCATTTAATGATAATAGAATTAAGTATTTCCATAATGAGAAAAATTCTGGGGCTGCATTAACCAGAAATAAAGCATTAAGAGAAGCAAAAGGTGAATGGATTGCTTTTCTTGATTCCGATGATCTATGGATGCCAGAAAAACTAGAACATCAAATTGACTTTATGAATAAGAATGGTTATAGTCTTTCATTTACTGAATATGAAAAGATAGATGAAGACTCTAAACCATTGAATATTTATGTATCTGGTCCTGATAAAGTAAATAAGCGTAAGATTTATAACTATGATTACATTGGTCAGCTTACTATGATGTATAGCGCAAAAGTGTTTGGTCTTATTCAGATTAAAGATATTAAGAAGAATAATGATTATGCGATTAGATTACAGCTTTATAAGAAACCAGATACTTGTGCGTATCTTCTTAAAGAGAATCTTGCGAAATATAGAGTAAGAAAAGTAAGCATTAGTCATGATAAATTTAGAAGAAAATTTAAGAGCCATTATGATTTGTTCCATATGTGTGATGAGAAGCCAGCAGTAGTGGCTGCATGGTATACATGCTGGAATATGTTTTATGGTGTGTTAAAGAAGAAGAATTACGAAAGAGGATAAATATGAAAAAGGTTTGCGTTATTGGTCATTTTGGATTTGGAGAAAATTTATTAAATGGTCAAACTATTAAAACAAAAATAGTAACAAAAGAATTGGATAAACAGTTTGGCGCAGATCAAGTTGTAAAAATTGATACTCATGGAGGAGCTAAATCACTTCCAATTGTAGTATTTCAAATGATTAAAGCATTTAAAAAATGCGATAACATAATAATTTTTCCAGCACATAATGGTATAAAGATATTTGTACCATTATGTAACTCTATTAATTTATTTTTTCATAGAAGGTTACATTATGTTGTAATCGGTGGTTGGCTTCCATCATTCCTAAAAGATAAAAGTAATTTAAAAAAAGGTTTGACAAAATTCAATGGGATTTATGTTGAAACTACTACAATGAAGAATGCATTACATGATCTTGGTTTAGATAATGTAATAATTCTTCGTAATTTTAAAGACATTAGGCCTCTTCAAAAAGAAGATTTAAACATGAATGTTGTTGAACCTTTAAATATTTGTACCTTTTCTAGAGTTATGAAAGAGAAAGGTATAGAGGATATCATCAAAGCAGTAAGAGAAGTCAATGAAAAATATAAAAAGATTATTTACACAATAGATATTTATGGTCCAGTTGATGAACAACAAACTGATTGGTTTGAGAAACTTCAAAAGTCTTTTCCTGATTATGTAAAGTATAAAGGCATGGTTCAGTTTGAGAAAAGTGTTGAAGTAATTAAAGATTATTTCTTTTTAGCTTTTCCAACTCGTTTCTATACAGAAGGAATACCTGGAACTATATTAGATGCTTATGCTGCAGGTGTACCTGTAGTTGCTTCTAAATGGGAAAGCTTTAATGATGTGGTTGACGGTGGAATAACAGGAATTGGTTATGAATTTGCAGATTGTAAGGATCTAAAACAGAAACTTGAACATATATATGAAAATCCTAATGAAATTATTAATTTGAAAAAATCATGTATTAATAAAGCTAAGGAATATTTACCTCCTATAGCAATAAAAGTTTTGGTAGATGAGTTATAAGTTTGAATAATGTATTTGCTATTTATTAGTATAGTTCACTACTTGTATTTCAAAGTTAATGGTTGTAGGAAATTTATAGGTTTATCAAGGTAACAGTGAGATAAGGGATTATTGGCATTAGGACGGTGAAGAAAATGAACAAAAACTTTATGAAAATAATACAAATAATACCATTGCTTGATCTAGCTGGTGCAGAAACAATGTGTGAGAACCTTACTAATAGTTTAATTAAGTTAGGACATGAGGTTGTGGTTATCAGTTTATATGACTATCATTCTGTAGTAACAGAAAGAATGGAAAAAAAAGGAATCAAAATCATTTATTTGAATAAAAAGAATGGTTTAGATTTATCATTGACATTTAAGTTAATCAAAATCTTTAAAGAATATAAACCTGATGTTGTACATTCTCATCTTTATGCTGGAAAGTATGCACATGTAGCTGCATCAATATGTGGTATAACAGGAAAGGTGTATACAATACATAATATTGCAAAAAATGAAGCTGGTAAGATGAATAGAACTTTTAATCGTTTTCTGTTTAAGCATTGCCATGTAGTACCTGTTTCTTTAACTGCGGAAATTCAGAAATCTGTAGTTGATGAATATAATATAGATTTTAAGGATACACCAATAGTATTTAATGGTGTCTCTATGGAAAAATGTCATATAAAAAACGAATATACTGGAAATAAAAGAATACTTCATATCGGTAGATTTTCAACACAAAAAAATCATGAAGTATTAGTAAAAGCATTTTCTACTGTTGTAAATAGAGGTAATGATGTTTCTCTTTATTTGTATGGTCAAGGAGAATTAAAGGAATCTATTAAAGAACAAGTAAATAACTTACATATGGATAAGAACATATTCTTTTGTGGACTTACAAATGATGTTTATTCAGTAATGGAAAGTAGTGATATTTTTGTATTACCATCACTATTTGAAGGTATGCCAATGACGCTTATAGAAGCTATGGGAACTGGTATGCCAATACTTGCTTCAAATGTAGGTGGTATACCTGATATGATTGAGAACGAAAAGTCAGGGTTACTTTGTGAACCTACTGTAGATGGCATTGTAGCAGGTTTAGAAAGATTAATTTCTTCTGAAGAAGATAGACGAACATATGGTCATAATGCAGTTATAAGTTCAGAAAAGTTTTCTGCAGATAAAATGGCTAATGACTATTACAAAATATATTTGAAAGCATGTAAGGGGTGATAGTAATGAAACTTGTTTTTATTACTCCAGGAATGACTTTTGGAGGAGCTGAAAGAGTAATATCAATACTTGCAAATCTTTGGTGTGATATGGGACATGATGTTTCTATGTTTATTACTTCCTCAAATAAACCTTCTGTTTATAAACTAAATGAGAAGATAAATGTAGAGTATTATGATGATTATAAAGAAAATAATGTATCACATTTTAAATTAATTTCTTCAATTAGAAAATTTGTAAACAAAGAAAAACCAGATTGTGTTCTTTCTTTTATTAATGATGTATGTGCTTATACAATTATTGCATTAATGGGGAAAAATATTCCAATCATTTATTCAGAAAGAAATGATCCTAATAAAACAAATCAAAGAAAAGTAGATAAAATATTTCGTAAAATTGTTGAGTTTGGTGCATCACATATTGTTTTCCAAACAGAAGGTGCAAAACAATGCTATTCAAAGAAAGTACAAAGAAAATCAAGTATTATTTTAAATCCTGTGGAGTTAAATAAAATACCTGTACGAAACATGGAAAATATTAACTCTTCAGAGATTGTAACTGTAGGTAGATTAGAACTACAAAAAAATCAGGAATTACTGATTGATTCATTTAATTTGGTTAGTAAAAAGCACCAAGATGTAGTACTAAAGATTTATGGTGAAGGTAGCTTAAAAAATAAGCTTCAAAATAAAATTGATGAATTAGGTTTGAAAGATAAAGTTCTTTTAATGGGAGCAAAACAAGATGTATTAGAGTGGATAAAAGAATCCTATTGTTTTGTTTTAACATCTGATTTTGAAGGATTACCAAATTCATTAATTGAGGCTATGTGCATGGGGATACCTTGTATTTCAACTGACTGTTCGCCCGGTGGAGCTAGACAGTTGTTTGGAGATGAAAGAGGATTAATCGTGCCTTGTGGAGATAAGGAACAATTAGCAGAAGCAATTAATCTGTATTTAGAGCAGAAGGATACTGCTATGCAGTATGGAGAAGCAGCTTATAAATTAAGAGAGGAAATTGAGTCACATACAGTGGCAAAAGAATGGATTAATCTAATAGAAAAAGTATAAAAAAATACAGCTAAAAATCAAAGAAATCGTAAAATTTGCTGTACAAATAAAAGTGAGGGCTATTGAAGATGAAGTTAAATGTATTTCAATTTAAAAATATATCGCTATTAGATGTTGTATTCTGTATTTTTTTTGCAATAGCTACTAATGCTGACTTAATGAATAATCCTATACTATGGTGGGGTTCCATAGCTTTAATTATTGCTACACAATGTATAGTAAATAGTGGGAAATTGATTTTTAATTTAAATAAATATAAATTATGGAGTTTATTATTTTTAATGATATCTTCATTTTCGCTAGTTTATTCAATAAATAGAAGTGATTCACTTGATCTATTAAAAACATTAATAATTCTTGTATTTATAATGATTTACGTAGAAAGTGAATTAAAGAATTTATATTCTATTGAAAAGATGATTATGTTATATGTAATTGGAGTAGGCACGACTTTAATATATGTTTTACTTACACAAGATTTAAATCAATTCCAGTTAGCTATTCATGGAGAAGCTTCTACGGGTAGATGGAATGGTAATGAAATTGGTATGAATGCGGCTATGGCTTTAATTATGATTTTATATTTATTTACTAGAGCAAAAAATCTATTCCTCAAGATGTATTATTGTGTTATCGTATCAGTTTCTCTGTATTTGATTTATTGGATGGGGTCACGAAAAACTATTGTGTTTTTGATTTTAGGAGTCTGTGGGGTGATTTTGCTAAAAAAACCCAAGAAAATCATCAGAAATTTATTGCTTGTTTGTTGCATAATCACAGTATCTTGGAATCTGTTAATGGAGATACCTTCTCTTTATCAGAATGTAGGTTGGAGATTAGAAGCACTAACTTCTCTAATTACAGGTAAAGGTAAGGCAGATAGCAGTACCTTACTAAGAGAGAAGTATATAAAAATAGGAATTGAGTCTTTTAAGGAATCTCCTGTAGTTGGTTATGGTGTTGGTACATTTAGTGAAATAAATAAGGTAAAAACAAATCATCATACATATAGTCACAATAATTTTGTAGAGATTGCTGTTGGTGTAGGGCTCATAGGTTTTATTTCTTACTATTGGATTTACGTTTACTTGATAATGAAATATTTGAAATTATTTATACATAAAAGGACATCTTTTTTTGTTAGTGTTTTATTCATACTATTTATTTTATACTTTGTGACACAAGTAGGATTGGTTACATATGAAAGTTTAATTCAGTGGCTGTTGATATTATTCTTATATAAAGCAATGGAATTTGAGCAAAATAGCTACAAAGGAAATAGATGAATGATTTACTTTTATTAAGCTATAAATGAGCAAGTTCGTGATTTTGCATAAAAGAAAGACACCTCGATTCCGGATGTTGTATAATGAAAGTGACCAAACAAACATTTTCAACATTTACGAAAGAATGTGTCTCTCGCAAATACTATACATCATTCTTCATTCATATACAACTATCTTAAGAAATTAAACTTATGCAAATTTTATTCAAACTAGGTGATAAACCATCTTATGAGTATCCTGATCAGCATTTTTATTTCAGGATATCATAGAAAAACCACGGACTTTGCTAAAAACAGTTCCTGTCACAGAACTACGATCGCACATTTCCTTAATTCAGGGAAATGGGATGATCCATTACTTTCAGATGACTTAAAACGTTTTGTTATAGAGATTATTTATTCAGAAGTAGCACGCACCGGAAAGCCTGTTTTCTGTATTGTAGACGATACAATAGCTTCAAAGACAAAGCCCTCGTCACAGGCTTTACATCCTATTGAAGATGTGTATTTTCACCAGTCCCATTTAAAAGGGAAACAGGATTATGGACACCAGGCAGTTGCGGTTGTATATTACGGTTAGATAGTGCAGCCTTTTCGGAAATTCAGAGCACCTAAATTCGGTATTTCAGTGCAGATATTTCCGCTCTACTGTGCAATCCTCTATAATGAATCCATACACATGAAGATGTGTAAATTCACTATAGGAGGACGATAACCATGATCGATTATCGAGAAATCATCAGGCTAAAAAGCCTGAAATTCAGCAATGTTTCCATTGCTAATAGCTTATGCTGTTCCCGTAACACAGTTTCTGAATACTCAAACTCGCAGGAACACATTCCCTCGGATGGCCTCCCGGATACCCTGACAAACAATGACATTGAGCATCTGTTTTATCCCGGCAGAGGTACAAATGATGGAAGAAGACTCCAGGATTATGAGTATGTCTACAACGAACTTGCCAAACCTGGAGTTACCCTTTCCCTTTTATGGGCAGAATACTGTGCCAAATGTGAAGCAGAACACACGATCCCTTATCAGCATACACAATTCAATGAAAAATACCATGCTTATGCCGTAGTTCTTTTAAGTTATCCGGAAAAAGTATTTGGAAATCCCAGAGCACTACGGGCTTTTCTCAGTACAGATGTCTCACTGTCAGTGGACGAAACACTGTCTTATTATGCTGGTCGGTGGCCGATAGAAATATTTTTTCGCTAGTGTAAGGATAAACTGGCACTGGACAGCTACCAGATATGTTCTGCGCAAGGGATCCGAAGATATTGGCTGCTCATGTCAATGGCACATTTTATGTGTGTGGCAGGGACCGGTGAATTCTGTTCTTTTAAAAAGGCTACCACCGAATTGGGAGCATTATCCAGACGAAAAAGTATCAGTATCTCTTCCAATGCACAAAAGAAAGTAATGATTTTGATGCATTTATGAAGTTAGCGGGATAATTTTGTACAATTTTTCAAATTTGCTCGTTTACAGTATTAAGTTTATAGTATTTAAAATACACTGATAAATCAAAGTTCATAAAATAGCAGTTTATATAAAAAGGAGATAAGTGATTAATATGGGATTAATAAATAAAGCTATGAAATTTGTATTTGACAAAAACTACAGATTTCTGGCATTAGATCAGCGTGGAATGTATAATTCTATGGATGATAAGAAATATTTAGAAAGAAAATATGAGTCTATTTTTAATATTAAATTAGATTTAGAAAATCCAAGAACATTCAATCAGAAAATCCAATGGCTTAAATTGTATTATCGTCGACCAGAGTTTACACAATATGTCGATAAATATGCAGTTAGAGAATATATAGCTGAAATGCTTGGAGAAGAATATTTAGTACCATTATTAGGGGTTTGGGATAACCCTAATGATATTGATTTTGATAAACTTCCTAATCAATTTGTTTTAAAGTGCAATCATAATTCTGGTTTAGGAATGTGTATTTGTAAAAATAGAGATGCTTTAAATATAGAACAAGTAATTAATGGTTTGCAAAAAGGATTAGAACAAGATTATTATTTAACAGGAAGAGAATGGCCATATAAAAATGTTAAAAGAAAGGTTATAGCTGAAAAGTATCTTGTTGATGAATCTGGATTTGAACTTAAAGATTATAAATTATATTGTTTTGACGGAAAAGTCAAATTAATAATGATTAATTCAGATAGAAATAAAGAGTGTTCAACAAAGGCAGATTATTTTGATGCCGATTTTAATCATGTAAATATGACTTGGGGCTATGAACAGTCAAGAGTTGTTCCAAGTAAACCTCTTTATTTTGAAGAAATGAAAATACTTGCTGAAAAGCTTTCAAAAGGTATACCTCATGTCCGTATAGATTTTTATATTGCAGATAACAGGGTATATTTTGGTGAAATGACTTTCTTTGATGGAAGTGGATTCGATGCATTCGGAGATGTTAAGGATGCTAATATGCTAGGTGAATGGATTAATTTACCAGAACCGGTACTGAAAGATTAATTATGATATCACTATATTTTTAAATAGTTATGAGTAGGAGAAGAATGATGAGAGAGAAAAAGCTTGTAGCTAATACAGTGACTTCTTTATTGTTTCAAGTATGTACAATAATATGTGGTTTTATTTTACCTAGAATGATTCTAGGAGCATTTGGATCAAGTGTAAATGGTATGGTTAATTCTATTTCTCAATTTTTAGGAGTAATAGGTTTTCTAGAATTGGGCGTAGGATCAGTTATCCAATCTTCTTTATATAAACCATTAGCAGATAAAGACAATGAGTCAATCAGTAAAATTATAGTATCAGGACAAAAGTTTTTTTCACATTTAGCGACTATTTTACTTGTTTACGTTTGTATGCTAATGTTTACTTATCCTTTTTTTGCAAAACAAGAAATGGGATTTTTGTATACATCTACAATGATTGCAATACTAAGTATCAGTTCTTTTGCGCAGTATTATTTTGGTATTGTAAATAGTATTTTGTTAACTGCAGATCAAAAAGGTTATGTCTCATATATTACACAAATAATTACGTTAATACTAAATACGGTATTCTGTATTATTTTAATTAATCATGGTGCAACTCTGCATTTGGTAAAATTAACAACTAGTTTAATTTATGTTATTAGACCACTATATTTATCTTACTATGTTAAGAAGCATTACCACATTGATAGAAAAATTAAGTACACTGGCGAACCAATCAAACAAAAGTGGAACGGTGTTGCCCAGCATATTTCTGCAGTAATATTGGATGGAACAGACAATATTGTTTTAACAATTTTTGCAGGATTAAAAGCTGTATCCATCTATTCTGTTTATAATATTGTTGTTGCAGGAGTCAAGCAATTATTGTTATCAATGACAAATGGAATACAGTCATTAATAGGTGAGCTTATTGCTAAAAAAGAATATGATGAGTTAAATAACATCTTTGGATGGGTAGAATGGACTATACATACAGGAACAGTGTTTGTTTTTGGTGTAACAGCGTTACTTATTGTTCCATTTGTTCAGATATATACCCATGGAATTACGGACGCGAATTATATCCAACCTTTATTTGCTGCATTAATTGTTTTAGCAAATGCTGGCCATTGTTTACGTTTGCCATATAATATTGTTATTTTAGCAGGTGGTCATTATAAGCAAACACAGAAATGCTATATTATTGCTGCATTGCTTAATATTATCATCTCGGTAGTTGCAGTAAATAAATTGGGATTAATTGGTGTTACTATGGGAACAGTGGTTGCAATGTGTTATCAGACTATGTGGATGGCAATTTATGATTCAAAAAACATCATATATTGGCCTTTAAAGAATTTTTTGAAGCAAGTAGTAGTAGATATTGTTACCATAGCTTTGATGAGTTCATTTATGTTTCTTACGCCAATTAAAACACTATTTACATTATCTTCTATAAGTTATATATCATGGGTTGTATTGGCAATTAAAGTTTCTATTGTATCAATCATTTTCATTTGTATTACTAATTTCATCTGTTATAAAAAATATATGATTAAACTTTTTGGTACAATATCAGCAATACTTAAAAAATTACTAGTGTGCTGACAAGTTGATTTCTAACGCAAAGTGTATTACCATAAATTATCCAAATTCATTTATCAAAAAGGAGTTTTTTATGGGACGTCATACGCAATATATAGTTTCTCTTAGTCAGGAGGAGAAAAACAAGCTGCAGGCAATGAGAAAAGATAACAAACTTTTAGCACGTGTTTCCAAACGTGTCCTGATTCTTCTGGCTCTGGATGATAAGAAAAATTCCAATCTGAATCATAGACAGATTGCTTCCGCATTGAATACAACGGTAACAACCATTGTAGCAACTGCACGCGATTATTTTCAAAATGGACTGGAACATGCCATTTCCCACCATTATAATCCTTCTTCTCTGCGCCCACATAAAGTAAATGGAGAGTTAGAAGCTCATGTTCTCCAGCTTGCCTGTGGAGAAACACTAGACGGCTATTCCCACTGGACACTGGAGCTGCTTACAGAAGAAGTAAATAAAAAAGGGATTGCAGAGCCTGTTAGCAAAGAAACGATCCGTGTGATGTTAAAAAAATGAACTTCAGCCTTACAGGAATGAATACTGGTGCATCCCGCCCAAAGGAAATGCAGAATTTGTAGCCTGTATGGAAGATATCCTGCATATCTATGAATTGCCATATAATGAAAATGTGCCTGTTATATCTGTATGGATGAAAAAACGTATCAGCTTCTTGGAGAAACCAGGGAACCATTACCGTTGCGTTCTGTAGATAACCGAAAAACAGATTCAGAATACATCCGCTGTGGGACATGCAGTATCTTTATTTTTACAGAACCTCTGGCAGATTATCGCCATGTTGCAGTATGTGAACACCGGACCAGGAAAGAATGGGCGGAGCAGATCCATTATCTGCTGACAGAGGTTTACCCGGAAAAAGAGAAGATCATTCTGGTTATGGATAATTTAAATACTCATACAAAAGCATCCCTTTACCAGACTTTCCCACCAGAAGAAGCCTATGAACTGGCAAAACGGCTTGAGATCCACTATACACCAAAACACGGGAGCTGGCTGAACATTGCAGAAATCGAATTAAATGCAATGACAAGACAGTGTCTTGACCGAAGGATTGATGATATCCATAAATTGGAAGAGGAACTTTCTACATGGGAAAGCAGACGAAACATGAGTCAACGGAGTGTTAATTTACTTGATTTACAGTAGATAATATAAAATGAATTTTTAACAAAAAAAAATATTAAGAGAAAGGGAATTATATTGTAGATAGCTAAGCAGAGAAGTTATCTATAATGTTTAGGTATGTTAATTGAAAAATTATAAGAATGATAAGATGCTAGATAATTGTTATTTTGTAAAAACAGTATTAATGTTATTGGTAGTGTTTTATCACAGTATCCTATTCTGGGGGGGCATGGCTTGATAACCAACCAGTAATTTTTAAGTCAAAAGTTTTAAGTATATTAGCTGTTTGGTTCAATACCTTTCATATATATGGATTCACACTAGTGTCAGGTTATATTTTTCAATATCTAAAATATGAGAAAGATAAATATCAAAAATTTCTCTTATTTATTGTTAATAAAGCAAAGAGACTATTAGTTCCATATGCTTTTGTTGCAATTATTTGGGTCATACCAATTTCATATGCGCTATTTTCATATACTTCAAAAGATATTATTTTTAAATATCTTCTTTGTACAGGTCCAAGCCAATTGTGGTTTTTATGGATGTTGTTTGATATATTTTGTTTTGTATGGATTATTTCAAACTGGTTAAAGAATGATTTTATTGCTATTTTTATTTCTTGTATAGCATGGTTGATAGGGTATGTTTGTGGTACACGTTTTCCTAATATATTTTGTATATGGACTGCTTTTAATTACTTACCATTTTTTATTTTAGGAATGAAATTAAGAGAAAAGAATACTTGTTTTTTATATAAAGTACCTACCATTTTATTTGTATTCATGCAATTGGTTTTATTTGTCGTATATCAAATAACATCATCAAATAGTACAATTCTATATAGACTAGTAAACTTAATTGCGCTTTATAGTGCTCATATTTTGGGTGCATTAATGTCTTTCTTTGTTTTACGGTGGTTAGCCGAAAAAGTAGATTGGAAGAATAATAAGTTATTTATGATGTTTTCTAAATATTCAATGACAATTTATCTGTTCCACCAACAAATAATCTATGTCACTATAATATGGCTTAATGGAAAAGTTAATCCATATGTACATTCTTTTGTTAATTTTCTAGTAGCATTAGTTTTATCATCTTTTATTAGTGCATTGTTGATGAAGTTTAAAGTGACTCGTATTTTGATAGGTGAAAAAAAATAATGACATAAATAAGATTGTAATAATAAGTATATTATAAAAAGGGAAAAAATATGAAAACAACATTACTGATTATAGTTGCTGCTATAGGTAGCCGTTTTGGAGTATAAGTAGAGATGATAAAAATCAGAAGGGAATGATTTACGATGAATGGGTATATTAAAAAAATACAAGGCGTTATATGTCGTCAATTCTTAAAAGTTAAGATTATATTTCAATGTAATTTTAAGAAAAAAACAATCAAAAACTATAAAGAGGCAATGAAATTTTTAAATGAAAAGAATTATGATTATAAGACGAGTTGTATTAGAGACAAAGATGAATTGAAAATATGGAATTATCAACTTAGTATAATAATTCCAGCATACAATTGTGAAAATTCTGTAGAAAGATGTATTAAATCAGTTTTATCTCAGAAATTAAAATATACATATGAAATTATAATAGTAAATGATGGCTCAACAGACAATACTAAAGATGTATTAAATAAATTTAAGAATATAGAGAACATTCATGTAATAGAACAAGAAAATAAAGGTTATTCAGGTGCTAGAAATACAGGAGTAGATTTTGCTACTGGAAGATATTTAATGTTTCTTGATTCTGATGATGAAATGCTTCCAAATGGCATTAAAGCACTATTAGATAGGGCGTATGAATATGATGCAGATATAGTTGAAGGGGGATTTAGATATATATATCCAAACGGCAAATATAGTAATAACCCTTCCACTGATGAAATAAAAGAAATTCCAAAGCCACTTGGAATATTGGAAGGATTTTTTTGGGCAAAGGTATATAAAAGGGAAATTTTTGATGGAATACGTTTGCCTGAAGGATATTGGTTTGAGGATTCACTTAATTTACATATATTGTTTTGGAAAAGTAAAAAATGTATTATCATTCCAGAATTAGTATATGGATATTATAAAAATGAAAGTGGTATAACGCATACTTCTAAAAAAAGGTTAAAAAGCATTGATAGTTTATATATTACAGAAAGCTTAATAAAAGATCACTTAGAAATGGGTTTTGACATAACCCAAGATTATTATGAGTATTTTTTGAGAATGGTCAGACTCACTTATTATAGGACTCGTGAAATGGACGAAAAAGTTCGTAATTCAATATTTTTATGTCAATGTCATTTATATGAGAATTATTTTAGCTCATTTTCTACAGGAGTTAGAGAAATGACCAAATTAGAATTATCTCTTAAAGCACGTAATTATAAGACATATATATATTATCTAGAATTATAAATATTTTCGTGCAAATTATTGTGTGAACTTCCATAATAAAGTGCAACTCAAGTAAATCGTACGGAATGAGAAGACTCTGAAAATACTGAAAAAATAAGGAAAAACCTGCATTTTGTTATTGCAGAAATGCCCTGTGTGTTAGGATAGTTGTCAGTGAAAGATAATTACTTTTATGGTAGTATATAGCTATCACAGGAAGGGAGCTTTTCACTATGAACTATAGTCCAGAATTAAAAGATGCACTCCTCAGGAGGATGCTTCCACCAAACAATGAATCCATTGCCAAGATATCCAGAGAAGAAGGAATCTCTGAACAGACACTTCGTAACTGGCGGGATAAAGCCAGAAAAGAAGGCTATGCTGCTCCTGGTACGGATGCTGTTCCTGATGACTGGAGTACACAGGATAAATTTTTAGTTGTTGTTGAAACAGCAAGCATGAATGAAACAGAGCTCGCAGAGTATGCCCGAAAAAAGGGCTCTATGTTGAGCAGATCAAAGCCTTGAAAGATGCCTGCATGAATGCAACCTTAACTTCCTGAAAAAGTAACACTCAAAAAATGGCAGAATGTAAAAAATCTTGAAAAATAGGGATTTTTTGGAAGAAAATCTTGAAAAAAACGGGAAAGCAGGAGTAAAATATTGAGTAGAAAATAACACTCAATGTTTGAAGGGAGATATGCCATGTATCTGAATTTTGAGGTAGACATTTCGAAGATACCCGGAAAGATAAATTATGTGAAAAAAGGGGTACAGTATACGTCAGATATGTGCTCGAAAGAGTATATCATCCAGAGAAAAAATATAATGTTCCAGAGCAGAGGATCATTGGAAAAAGATCAGAAAATAACCCGGATAGAATGCTTCCAAATGAAACTTTTGTAAAATATTTTGGTGGTCAGGAGATGCCGGAACAGAAAGCTGGACAGACGAGAAGCAGTTGTCTGCGGATGGGAACTTTTCTGGTGATCCAAAAGATCCTGAATGGATATAAACTGCCGGAGATCCTGGAAAAATATCTTGGAAAGAAGGAGACGGGGCTGTTTCTGGATCTGGCAGCTTATCCTCTTATCAGTGAAAATAATGCCGCACAGTATTATCCTTACTATGCTTACAGCCATCCGCTTTTTACAAAGCAGATGCATATATACAGTGATTCAAAAGTGTCAGATTTTCTTGCAGAACTTACAGATGATCAGAGGATAGGGTTTGTAAATGAGTGAAATGAAAACAGGGATCACCGGGAGAAAATAAATATATCTTACGATTCGACCAATAAGAACTGTCAGGCCGGGAATCTGAGATTTGTTGAGTTTGGCCACCCGAAAGATGACCGTGGACTGCCGGTCTTTAACTATTCCATTGCATATGATACATATAATGAAGAACCGTTGTTTTATGAGCAGTATCCTGGAAGTATCATAGATATTTCCCAGCTCCAGTATATGTTAAAAAAAGCAGAAGGATACGGATATAAGAAGGTCGGATTTATCCTGGACAGGGGATATTTTGGTAGGGAAAACATCCGGTATATGGATGAATGCTGGTATGATTTTGTGATCATGGTAAATGGTATGAGTGAATCTGTCAGGCGGGTGACACTGGAAAACAAAGGTGAATAATCCGGTGCCCGTGGTTCTTCCGCAATTATCCGTTATTATTGTTATATCCCATGTACCTCAACTTTGCTTCAAGCAACTGCCTGCCATATCTTCCATACATTGTACGTTTTATCATTTTTAATCTGCTATTAGTTCCTTCCACAAATCCATTACTGTAATCATATGCTACAGCATTTTCAACTGCATCTATATCTCTTTTTAATCCCTCAGCAAAACTTCTTAAGGGTTTAAGAAGACTTTTACTATATTTTTCAACAAATAAATAGAGCATTGGCACATTATGATTTTTAAAAATATTTCTAAACTCTCTTATGCAGCATTGAAGTTCCCAAATATTTGGATACTTTTCATAAATATATTCCTTATGATTATCTGAAAGTTCAGTATTCATCCACATGTACCTAAACACACCTTCTCGTGTAATATAATCTTTATCTTTTCCCTTACTGCCGGTTTTGTATTTTAAACACTCTGTCATTGTTCTGACATATGGCTGTGGCTCAAAACATTTATTTTCTTTTTGCTCTATTTTGCACAAATAATCAAAAGCATTGCTTTTGGATCCAGAATATCCTTTTTCGTATATTGCTTTTACAGTTTTGCTTTTACTCCATCCTTCTTTAAGACAATCTATAATAAAATCATGAAATGGATCAAGTTTGCTTTGATGAATTCCATATATACTTAATTCTTTTGGATCACCTTTACGATATTTTGCAATTGTGTTGCGACCTATTCCCATACGTTTGGCAATTTCACGGTAACTACAGCCTTCTTTTAAAAAATTTTGTATTTGGCAGATCATTTGATAACGTTTTTCTGAAAAAGCAGCATAATTATCCACATCAGATGCAATTTTTTTTACAATGTTCTTCTGCATCGATAGATGTATCATTGTGTGGGATGCTTATTGTTGCAGGGATTTCTTGATTCAGAGCTTTTTTTATTGTTTCCAGTAGATTCTGATGTAAATGAAATCGGTCTGCCACCTGCATTGCATCGGGTAATTCTTCTGATATTACTTTCGCATATGCACTTGCCCTATCTCTTGTAACCACTTTAACATTTTTATTATTCTTAAGCCATTCCCGCAATGTATCCCCATTTCTTCCATTCAACAATGTTATAGGCTCGTGCGTTTTTTCATTTACTATGATAGTCCCATATGTATGGCGCTTTTTATATGCAAAATCATCCACACCTATTACATCACTAACTTCCGGTTTTGGAAGAGATTCATATCTTTTTAAAAGTAATCGTATTACGGTATCACCACTAGTTTTTATCCCTAATGTGCGGCAGATACGGGCACAGCCTTCACAACTGGTTTCAAGAGCCAATGTACAGATAAAATCAGCACATCTTTCTGTCATACGACTATAATTATTAAGGAATCCATCAAAAGTCTCAGCAATAGAAATAACCTCACATTCGTCATTCAAACATGCATACTCATGTGAACAAATTTCAAGTTGAACATTTTTTCCTAAAATAGGTAAATCCTGTACTTTACGAGTATATGTTCCATGATATTTTTGTGTTATACGATTACACTTTGGACATTTACAGCTGCTTGAAGTTGATTTCATCTGAATTATAATTTTATCACTTTGCTGATCAATATCTGTTATCATCAAATCCTTTTCCGGGTAAAATTTATCTAAGCATAATGTATTATTAGACTTTGCCATAAATAATTCTCCTCATACATCCTAATACAAACATTATACTATATATCTGATCATGCTAAAAGAGCTAAAACGGATAATTGCGGAAGAACCGCCGGAGAAGACTCCGGTTCTATAGCAATCTGGACTACATCCTGTTTATGGGATG